>MDTB01039006.1_pt1 | contig 12590 bp, 8 predicted proteins | sample 811161 | NCBI WGS metagenome assembly MDTB01 (sample SAMN05326650, study PRJNA326480) | marine metagenome | isolation source: seawater | place: Mediterranean Sea | collected 2009 | reverse complement strand
GACACCACGATGCAGCTTTCCCGGATGAACCGCGCCTGATCGCTCAAGAACCATGCCCCCCTTGTAATAATCAGACCCTATTTCCTCGCGGGTCTGTTCCGCTGGCAGCATATAAGCAGAGGAATCTGCAACCTCATTCAATTTTGCCATCCGCTTGGCCAAGGTTTGCCACGCTTTTGAACAATGTGCGCCAACGAACCGGCCTGTCCGCTGATAATCAGCATCTATCCCTTCGGTTTGAATGAAATCCTCAAACCAACTGTAGGAAAGCGATGCCTCTGCCAACATGGCCCGTTCCTGTAGCGGGTCGAGGTCAATGTGTTTGCCAACATTGACCCCGCCGGACACCATTCCACCATTGCGCGATGAGGCCCCATGACCAAGTGCCTCAGCATCAATTACGACCACATCAACCCCCATGCGTGCCAAAACGATGGCAGCATGAAGTCCGGCATATCCTGAACCAATCACCGCAACATCACAGCGGTTGGGCAAGACACCTCCAGCGCTGTCGGGCAGGGTTGGCGGTGCATGATCCCACCAATAGGGTTGAGGCTTGAAATCAGCCGCAAGAAAGTCCTGGTCACGCATCCATCATCCCCCCTGATACAAAGTGATCACTCCGTCCATCCAAGGCTGATTTGCTTTTCCAATGCTCTGGCGGCATTGCGCATCAACATGGCGACCGTGACCGGCCCGACGCCGCCGGGCACTGGCGTTGTCCAGCTGGCAACCGTAGCAACATTGTCCGTATCGGCATCACCGACGATGCGGATTTTTCCGTCATCGCCAACAATCTGGTTGATGCCGATGTCGATGATTGCCGCTCCCGGCTTGACCATATCGGCGGTAAGAAGGCCAGGCACCCCGACGGCCACAAGCACCGCATCAGCGCGGCGCGTATGCGCGGCAACCGATCTTGTCATATGATGGCACACGGTTACCGTGGCTCCCTCCGCCATTAGCATGAAAGCGGCCGGTTTGCCGACAATCTCCGAATGGCCAACCATCACCACCTCAAGCCCTTTCAAATCCAGCCCCGTTGCCTTGATCATCTCGACAGAGGCAGCTGCCGTACATGGCGCCAGCGCCATATCATTATAGACGATGTTACCAATCGATGCCGGGCTCATCCCCTCAACATCCTTTAGCGGATGAATGGCAGACTGGAGTGAACGCACATTAATATGGTCGGGAACAGGGCGCTGGAGAATGACTCCGATGACATCAGGATCGTCATTCATCTCGACAAGGTGCCGCTTGCAATCCTCTTGGGTCAGAGATGCTGGCCAGCGTTGCTCGTCAAAGGGCAGGCCGACTTCTGCCGCGGCACGAGCTTGGCCCCGAATATAGACTGATGTTTCGTCGATATTGCCAATACCAACAGACACGAGTCGCCCGAGCTTGCGTTGCTGTGACAGGCGGGAAATGTCACTACTGACCTCTGCCATGATCCTTTGCCGGACATCTTTGCCATAGAGCAGACGCGGGTCACCAGATTTAGTCATGTGAACACTCTCTTTTCGTGAACGGGCTTTTCGTGAAAGGGCTGGCATTTTCCCTAACATATTTTAGGGCAGACTTCAGAGTAGGCTTCTGGGCAAGCTGAGTGTCCTCTAACCGTTAACGAAAGCGAGTAAAGTCGGATGCCGAGTCATCCGCTGTCTGCGGCAGATGGTAGCACTTCGCCTTTTTCAGAGAACACAGCAATCGTGCAACCGCCGGGTGAGGTTGAGTTATGTTCGGTTCCCGCATCCAGCCAGACGACATCACCCGCACGATAAATGGTGCCATCATTATCAATCAGTTCACCGTCGATGATATAGAACTCCTCCGCTCCAACATGCCGGTGCGGCGATGAGGAGGCCCCCGGTTCCATTCGGTAAATGTAAAAACCTGTTCCCCGTGGCGCGTTCGGGTTGAGTTGCAACAAACCTGTTCCAACCTCGTCCTCGAATGGCTCAAAAACTGCGTCCTGCAAGTTGATAACGCGTCTCTTTATTTCAGAAATCCGCTGCATCAATCCCCCCATTACATGTTCTGGCGCACCTTTCGGCACACAGGTTTAAGTCAATAGTATAAACGTTACCGCGAGTCATAAAAACTGGCAAAATGACCGGAACCTGATTTTCTCTCACCACTCCCATCTGCTGCCAAACAGCTTCCATGTTTAACGTTCACCCCGCTGATGCATTGTTATGCCACTCATAGCTTTACACTCATTGGCATTCGTTCTATAACCTGCGCGATTTTACGCGGTTTGTCGGGGAGACAATCACACTAACAAACCGCTTTCTCACTACAATCAAGAGGAAAGTTTCATGCTTACTTCCGCAGTTTTGCCGATCAGTCTTGGCATATTGGGCTTGGTCGCGGCCTCCATGGTCTATGCGAGAATTCTGCAAACCCCAGCTGGGGAGGGCAGGGTCAAAGAAATCTCGGATGAGATTCATCTTGGCGCGATGGTCTTTATGGCCAGTGAATACAAACGTCTGGCCATTTTCTGTCTGATCTGTATCGCTGCCCTATATTGGGGTCTTGGTGCTGACACAGCCATTTCTTTCACACTTGGGGCGCTTTGCTCTGGTGTTGCAGGCTACATCGGCATGTATTCAGCGACAAAGGCAAATGTCAGAACAGCCGTGGCGGCCAATACCGAAGGCGCAGCTGCTGCTCTGAATGTGGCTTTCTTCGGTGGGTCAATCATGGGCCTGACAGTTGCCTCAATGGGTCTGCTCGGCATCGGTATCCTGTACCATTTTATGGGTGACACCGCACACGGGATTGAGGCCATTGAGGGCTTTGCAATGGGCGGCTCATCAGTTGCCCTGTTTAGCCGTGTGGGTGGTGGCATTTTCACCAAATCAGCCGATGTCGGTGCCGATCTTGTCGGTAAGGTTGAGGCTGGCATCCCAGAAGATGACCCTCGCAACCCTGCCGTTATTGCCGACAATGTAGGTGATAATGTTGGCGATGTTGCTGGCATGGGCTCAGATATTTTCGAATCGTATTGTGGTTCGATGATTGCTTCGATGGCCCTTGCTGCGTCCATGTCAATCGAGACGGTGAACAGTCTTGGAGGCGATCAGGGCGCGTTGCAATTCATGCCGCTGGCTCTGGCATCAACGGGCCTTGTCTGCTCGCTGATCGGCATTCTTGCCGTAAAGATGTTCTCCAGCAAAAGCGCTGACGTTGCCTTACGCTTTGGCACAATTGGCTCATCAGTCATCTTTATAGCCGCCGCCTATGCCGTGATTCAGGCGATGGGCGCAACATCAGGTGTTTGGTTCGCCGTTCTGGTTGGTGCCGTGGGTGGCATCATCGTCGGCCTCGTTACCGAATATTACACCGGAGGCCCGCCAGTCCGCAAAATCGCCAAGGATGGCGAGACCGGGCCAGCGACTGTGATGATCTCCGGCCTTGCAACGGGCATGCAGTCTGTTGCCATCCCGGTTCTGACAATTGCCGCCATCATCTTCTGCGCAAACGCCGCAGCAGGTCTTTATGGTGTTGGCCTTGCGGCTGTTGGTATGCTCTCAACCGTTGGCATCACCATGGCGATCGATGCTTATGGCCCGGTCGCAGACAATGCCGGTGGTATCGCCGAAATGGCTGAGATGGGACCAGAGACACGCGAGATCACGGATTCACTTGATGAGGTTGGCAACACGACTGCGGCCATCGGCAAGGGCTTTGCCATCTCCGCTGCCGCACTCGCTGCGCTGGCGCTTATCAGTGCCTACATCGCCAAGGTCAGCAATGGCGACCCCGACTTCGTTCTTGCCATCAATGACCCGATGGTTCTGTGTGGCATGTTCATCGGCGGCATCTTCCCATTCTTGGTAAGCGCGATGACAATGACCGCTGTCGGTGACGCCGCCTTTGAGATGATCGTTGAGGTACGCCGGCAGTTCCGTGAGATCCCTGGCCTTCTTGAAGGGACAGGAAAGCCGGATACGGCCCGCTGTGTCGATATTGCTACACGTGCCGCGCTGCGCAAGATGGTGATGCCTGGTTCGATGGCAGTGCTGGCACCTGTGATCATCGGTTTCGCTCTTGGGCCGAAGGCGCTTGGCGGCATGCTTGCCGGTGCGTTGATCTGTTGCGTTATGATGGCGCTGATGATGGCCAATGCCGGTGGTGCATGGGACAACGCCAAGAAGTATGTCGAGAAGGGCAATCTTGGTGGTAAGGGTTCCGATGTGCATAAGGCGGCTGTTGTCGGTGACACCGTCGGTGACCCATTGAAAGACACATCCGGTCCATCAATGAACATCCTGATCAATGTGATGGCGATTGTCAGCTTGGTGATTGCACCGCTGCTAATTTGATCAACCCCACATTCCGCCCAAATAAAACCGGCCCGCTCGGGGCCGGTTTTTTTATACTTTGCTGATGATGCATCCTAGGTTAATGCACCTCACCATAATAGAGGGAGACGACATGTTTTGCCTCGGCAAAGAACAACCATCGCTCGACAAAGACGCCTGCAATATGGCTTACCAGCGCGATGCCCAACAGCGGAGCGCTCAGAGGTGCCAGCCAGATAAGAAGCAGCGGCAGAACGGCACCCAAGCCAAGTGACAACAGCCGGAGCTTTTCGGCGTGGCGGCGGGCCACAATAAACCCCATTTCATGCTGTAGATAATTTTCCGATGTGTGCGGCGGCATGATGCTCCGCACCTCGCCCAACGCAGTAAGGCCTGTGGCACTTGCAAGACTGCTGCCAGAGCCCGAAGCCCCGGCAACGCGCCACCAGATCAGCTTTACACCCCATGCAGCTGCCAGCAAAAGCAGGGTCGATTGCTGGATCGCGGCCGTCACATGCTGGCCAGTCATCGCCAACAGCCAGCAGGCTGCAAGCAGGCCACCAGCTGCCGCAAACATCAGATAGCAGATAGGCGTCAACGGATGATACCACCGCGCGACCGTTTTCAACGAAGCGTATATCATCGAAGTGGCATAGACCGTGGCGATAATCAGAGTCAACACCCCGGCCGATGCCCATAACGGAGGCACCGCGCCGCCATGGACATAAACAAACCACATAAACAACGCCGCCATAACCACAACCGCAAGCACACCCTCACGCGACAGCCAACTTGATCGCCATTGGCTCAGGGCGCGCCATGCCCGCTCCGGATGCCCAAGATGCAGGGTTGAGCTGAACAGGCCCGCACCAATCAGCCCAAAGGTGAATCCGGCAATTGCCAGCAGATGTGTCGCTGACTCCAGCGGCACAAGACCGAGAACAATCCACGCGGCAAGGCCAAGGCCAAGGCCAGATGATGAGGTGAAAAAAATAATCGACCAGGCTGGACGCATAATTTTATCCTAGTTTTTCCAGAGTTGAATCCACCCACTTCCAAAAGCCCTTGGGCGTCTCGGCATCTGCCATAGCCACCAGCGACATCGGGGCACCCTCCGTCTGGCGACGTTGGCGTGGCGGCAAATATTTATTAACCGGCTTCGTGCCTTGTTCAGGCATCAAATCAAACCCTTCACGCGCTGCCACCATCAAGCTGACCTCTGAGTTCGGGTCGCCAAGATCGCCAAAGTGACGGGCATTCGTTGGACAGGTTCGCACACATGCGGGCACCTGATCCTCCTCGGGAATGTTCTCATTATAGATCCGGTCAACACAAAGGGTGCATTTCTTCATCACGCCCTCGGCTGGGTCCATCTCACGGGCGCCATAGGGGCATGACCAAGCGCACAAACCGCATCCAATGCACCAATCCTCATTCACCAGAACGATGCCATCCTCTGCGCGCTTGAAGGAGGCTCCTGTGGGACATACCGTGACACAGGGCGCGTCCTCGCAATGCAGACAGGATTTGGGAAAGTGAATGGTTTTGGCTGTTTCTCCCTCACCCGCCTCAAAGGCATGCACCCGATTGAGCCACGCACCGTTGGGATTGGCTCCATAGGCATTTTCATCACTCAGCGGCGCACCATATCCTGAAGTATTCCATTCCTTGCAATTCACTACGCAGGCCTGACAGCCAACACAGATATCAAGGTCAATCACAAGGCCTAGCTTGATGGCCGATGGCTCTGGCAGACTGGTCATGACGAGGTTTTTCCTTTTTTCTCACGGCCCTTTGCCGAGCTGGCATTTGAGGTCCATTTCAATCCATAACGAAGCGTCTTGTCCGGTTGCGCCATACCGTTCATTCTGGGCAAAGGGGCAAATTGAGGAGCAGACTCAGCAGGCTCATCAGCCGCCGCCTTGGCGATCCGCACACGCAGGTCAAACCATGCAGCCTGACCCGTGATCGGATCAGAATTTGACCAACGCTGTCCGTCACCTTTTGGCGGTAGCAATTCATAGATGAGATGGTTCAGCAAAAAGCCCTTCTTGGCCTCTGGTGCATCCTCATCAAGCTGCCATGCCCCCTTGCGTTTGCCAATGGCGTTCCATGTCCAGATTGTCTTGTCATTTACGCCAGCCATGACAGCAACAGGAACACGTATTTTGCCATGATGTGAGGTCACCCAGATCCAGTCACCATCGACGAGGTCGTGCTCATCGGCAAGGCCCTTAGAGATAAACATTGGGTTATGCCCATGGATCTGGCGCAGCCACGGGTTTTGCGATCCCCATGAATGATACATTGCCATCGGCCGCTGGGTCAGCGCATGTAGCGGGTAATCCTCCTCATTGATGGCCTCGCCCTCGAAAGGAGCATACCATGTGGGCAGGGGCGTGAAACATGTACGCACACGTTCTCGCAAATGGTCTGGTGGCTTTATATTACCATGGCCTTCGGCCGCAAGCCTGAATTTTTGCAAAGTCTCGGAATAGATCTGAAAGGCATAGGGCTGTGGATTGTCATAGAAACCCATATCAACGGCAAAATCCTGATAGGCCATATTAGCCATTTTGTAATAGCGTGCCTCCTCGGGTATGTCGGTATGCCAGAAACTGCCATTTTCGATGTAGGCGTCCAGTTGGTCAGGATTTACCTCGCCGCGCCCCTCACTGGTGCCATTCGTACCCCGGAAACCAGCAAGTGGCCCAATACCGGGCTTGCGCTGGTGATTGACAATATAATCACCGTAGTCACTGTATTTCGCGCTGCCATCATCATTGACCATCCCCGGTAGACTAAGGCGCGCACCAATATCAAGAAGCACCGACTGAAAGCCGCGGACATCCCGGTCAGGTTCGATCACCGGCCATCTGATGGCATCCGCAACACCGTCGGCCTCGCAGATTGGGCGATCCAACAACGAAATTGCATCATGACGTTCCAGATAGGTGGTATCCGGCAGAATGAGATCGGCATAAGCGACCATTTCCGATGAATAAGCATCTGAATAGATGATCTTCGGTATCTTATATCCGCCGGTTTCAGGATCGGTTTCGGTTAGCATATTCATCACGCCACGGGTATTCATTGACGAATTCCACGCCATATTGGCCATATACATGAACAATACATCAACCGGATAAGGATCACCGGCAACGGCATTGGAAATGACCATGTGCATCAGACCATGAGCCGACATAGGCGCATCCCAGCTGTAGGCCTTGTCGATGCGCTGCGGCTCTCCTTCCGGTCCGATGAGCAAATCTTCCGGCCCCAGAACATAGCCAAGTGGCGCACCGCCAAGTGGCTTGCCAGCAGCCACCTGATCTGGCCGGCCAGCTGGTTTGGGATGGGCATGCGGCGGTTTTGGATAAGGAGGCTTGAAGCGAAATCCCCCAGGCACCTCGACCGACCCAAGCATTAATTGCAGAACATGCAATGCACGGCAGGTTTGGAAACCATTGGAATGGGCCGAGATACCACGCATCGCATGCATCGAGACAGGCCGGCCAATCATCTTCTCGTGGCGCTCGCCTTTCCAATCTGTCCATGGCTGGTCGACAACCACTTCCCGTGCGAAGGCCGCCTCTGCCAAATCTGCCGCAAACTGACGAATTCGCTGGGCGGAAATGCCAACAATCCCGGCCACTTCCTCGGGCCCGTAGCGGTCATCCATGTAGGCTTCGGTCATCAGCATGAAAGCGGGAACGGCAACACCACCATCCTTGACCTTTACCTCACCCTGCAAACCAACGCTGACACCTGCTATCTTGTGCGAAACAGGCTTGCCCGTCGCCCGGTCAAGAACCTGTGGTTCACCATCTTTGTCACGCAAGAACAATCCATCATTTTCCACGCCAGGATTACGTATCACCAACCAAGGGGCATTTGTATAACGGCGCAGATAATCAACATCGATGTTACCGGAGCGCATCAACTCGCGGATCAGCGAGATGATCAGCAGACCATCAGTTCCGGGGGTCACCCCATACCAATCGTCAGAGATTGCAGCATAGCCTGTTTGCACTGGATTGACCGACACAACACGCTTACCGCGACCCTTGAGTTTGCCAAGCCCGATTTTGATCGGGTTCGAATCATGGTCCTCTGCCACCCCGAAGAGAACGAACATCTCGGTCAGGTCCCAGTCAGGAGAGCCAAATTCCCAAAAGGCACCGCCAATTGTGTAGATGCCACCCGCCGCCATATTGACCGAGCAGAAGCCACCATGCGCGGCAAAATTTGGAGTGCCGAATTGCTGCGCCCACCACCCAGTCAACGCCTGTGACTGATCCCGGCCCGTGAAAAAGGCCAGCTTTTTCGGATCACTTTTGCGGATCGACGCCAGCCACTCTGTGGCGGTGGATAGTGCCTCTTCCCAGCTAATCGGCTCAAACTGTCCAGACCCTCGTGGTCCAACCCGTTTCATTGGCGATTGCAACCTCGCTGGCGAGTAATGCTGCATGATGCCCGCTGATCCTTTTGCGCAAAGAACGCCCTTGTTCACCGGATGGTCACGGTTGCCCTCGATGTAGCGGATTTTGTTATCGCGCAGATGCACATTGATGCCGCACCGGCATGCGCACATGTAACAGGTGGTCTTTCGAACTTCGTCACCAACCTTTGGTGAGGTGTCCAATTGTGGTTCCACACTCATAATCTACCCTTTCCTGCCCGCGATTGCCGCCAAGGCCAGTGATGCGAGACGTGCCGCCGGTGGGTCCGCTCGGCTCGTCAATAAAATTGGTACCGAGCCACCAACGACAAGACCGGCAGCCAGCCCACCGGCACAATAGGCCAGTGATTTAAACAAAACATTTCCCGATACGATATCGGGGACGACCAAGGCATCAGCCTGTCCGGCGACGGAAAACAACGGGCTGTCTGCGGCAATGCCTTTCACCGCGACAGATTCAGGTGACAACGCCAGATCGAATGACAGCGGACCGGCAAAATCTGCGTTTGCATCGCGAGACATCGCCAACGCAGCGATCTCATCAGCCTCAATACTTGACGGCACCGCTGGCAGCAATGATTCAGTTGCCGATAAAATCGCGACTTTCGGTCTCACCGTACCCATCTTTCGCGCCAAATCGGCCATCTGCAATGCCGACTCAACACGGGTTTCGATACTTGGTGTCACATTGACGGCAGCATCGCTGATGAATAATGGCTTGCCACCACCGTGTGGCAGCATCGCAAAAATATGCAGCATGCGCCTATCGGTTCGGATGCCTGCCTGTTTCCTGACGATTGCACCCATGAAAACATCGGAATGAAGCTGCCCCTTCAGCAAACCAACCGCTGCACCCGAAGCAACAAGCTCGATGGCTCGATCAATGGCACCCTGCTCACCCTCTGCGGCAATCAGCTCAACCCCATCAAGGTTCCAGCCAATGGCATCGGCGTCAGCGCGGATTTGCGTGATCTCGCCAACCAGAACAGGGATTGCCACCGCGTGGTTCAGCGCATCACGCGCAGTTTCAAGAGTGGCCCGCCCGGTTGCGCGAACAAAGGCAATTCGCCGGGGCGCAGTGCTTCTGGCCATCTCGAGCAAAGCTGGCGGACAGGCGTCATCTGGGGCGCGAAGAAAGGGGCTGTTTTCATTGCTCATATGTCATTACTCATATGTCACTGCTCACGCGATGTTACTGGCCAGTCGAGATGATGCCAGCGGGCTTGCAAGAATGCTGACGTAGATGACAGAGTGCCTCAACATGGTCGTTGTTTAAGACTCTGTCAAATAGAACCAGCCACAACAAATCATAGTGCCATTTGGCTCTTTGGCTTGGGCGCGTCACCATTACAATCAAGACACCTGACGCTCACCCTTCATCCCGTCAATGACCGCTGCAAGGCGTGCCACACCATCAGCAATCCGATCGGTTGAAATGGCCGAATAGGACAGGCGGAAGTAATTCAATGGTGGTTTTTCAGGTTGAAAGAAAACATCTCCCGGCTCAATCAAAACACCCTCATCACGCGCCCGCACTGCCAGATCACCGGCGTCCAGCCAATCGGGACCATTGACCCAGAAGCTGGTTCCACCAAAATGCGATGCCGTTTGGGTGAACAGCCCATGATCATCCATTGCCGACTGTAATGCCGCTCTTCGCCCGGCAAGGTGCCGCCGTAATCGGCGGATCTGCGCATCATAATGCCCCAGCGCCATGAAATAGGCGAGCGTACGCTGCGAATGCCCTGGCGGATGCCGCAAAATCAAATGACGAAGCGCGCGAGCCTCGGCAATCAGACCCTCTGGTGCAACAAGGTAACCGAGCCGCAATCCTGGAAAAACAGATTTTGACAGGCTGCCCACATAAATCACCCGACCCTCGTCATCCTGAGATTTGAGTGCAGGTGTTGCCGCCTCGAGGAAATTCATTTCAAATTCGTAATCATCTTCGATGATCAGCAAATCATGCTGGCTTGCCAGATCAAGTAACGCCCGCCGCCGCGAGGCCGGCATGGTGCAGGTGGTCGGGCATTGATGGCTAGGCGTGATGAAAACAGAGTCCGATTTTCTAAGAACCTCCTCGTCAAGAACAAGACCACCATCGTCAACTGGCAGCTCAGTAATATGCGATGTCCGCTGACGCAGGATATCGCGCAGATCGGGATATGCCGGGCTTTCGATGACAACGCGTTTCTGCCCATCAACAATCAACTGTGCGACCAGATAAAGGGCGTTCTGGGCTCCCAATGTCACCAAAATCTGCTCTGGACGGGCTTTGATTCCGCGACGAGGCAAGCTGCGCGAGCAAATGTAATTGACCAGCATTGGATCGTCATTCATGCCAAAATCACCAACCATGGTTCCAAAATTTCGCATGCCGAGTGCCTGTCGGGCGCAATCGCGCCATTCCGACATTGGAAACAATTCATTATCGACTTGCCCATAGATGAATGGATAGGGATACTCACGCCAATTCAGCGGCTTTTGCACCGGGTGAATATCGGTGCAGGACTGAACCAACTTGCTATCCCAGTCAATCACGCTGTCAGGGGCACCTCCCGCCTCCAGCCGGTCCGAAGCAAGATGGGAAAGCTGCGAGACTGGTGCATCCTCACTGACCATGTAGCCTGAACGCTCCCGCGGCTGCAGATATCCGGTATCAACCAGCGCCTGATAGGCTAGAATGACCGTGTTACGCGATACTTTGAGCTGCGATGCAAGCGCCCGACTAGATGGCAATTTATCACCGGGCAGAATGGCGCGGGCCAAAATCGCCTCGACGACGGACTGTCTGATCTGCGCCTGGAGGCTAATGTCCGAAGCGTGATCGAGGGTTATAATGATATGGTCCTGCATTGCGTCGTCACCGTCAATTTGTCCCATCACAACGAGACTTTGATATAACCATAGATACTGGCACCAGTTAAAGCCTTATCTGGTTCTACAGGTTTGCTGCGACACGTGGCTAGCGTTAACATGTTAAGGTGTTGGTTAACGATACAGCCGGACAGGCACCTTTCCCCGTTGTTCAAAGTAATGCACCTATTTAATCTTCGTATTGAGGAAGGATCCCAGCGATGTCTTATGATGTGAATTCACTCGAGGCCCACTGGATGCCGTTTACGGCAAACCGTGACTTCAAAAGTAACCCTCGGATGGTCGTCAAGTCTGAAGGCATGTATATGTGGGATTACAAGGGTGGACAAATCATTGATGGTTCGTCAGCCCTGTTCTGCACGCCTGCCGGTCATGCACGCCGCGAGATTGCCGAAGCTGTCTACAACCAGATGCTCAACAATGATTACACGCCGCATTTCCAGCTTGGTCATCCGGGATCATTTGAGTTGGCGGAGCGTGTCTGCAGATTGCTTCCAGATGATTTCAACCATGTGTTTTTTACCAACTCCGGGTCTGAGTCGATTGATACCGCTATCAAGGTGATCCTCGCCTATCAACGCGCCCGGGGGCAAGCACAGCGAAACCGTCTGGTCAGCCGTGAACGCGCCTATCACGGTGTCAATATGGGCGGTGTTTCACTGGCCGGCATGGTGAAGAACCGCGAAACATTTGGGCTCACATTGCCAAATGTTTCAATGATCCGCCACACTTGGACCGAGGAACAACGCTTTGCCAAGGGACAGCCCCTCACAGGGGCCGAAATGGCGATGGATCTTGAGCGCATTGCTGAAAATCTAGGAGGCAGCACTTTGGCTGCGGTGTTCATCGAGCCTGTTGCCGGATCAACCGGTACGCTGGTTCCTCCAGTCGGATATCTCGAGAAGGTTCGGGAAATCTGTGACAAACATGGCCTGTTGCTT
>MDTB01036427.1_pt1 | contig 12590 bp, 4 predicted proteins | sample 811161 | NCBI WGS metagenome assembly MDTB01 (sample SAMN05326650, study PRJNA326480) | marine metagenome | isolation source: seawater | place: Mediterranean Sea | collected 2009 | reverse complement strand
GGAAGTGATTCAGGCATCAGATCCTCCCGTGTTTACTAGCGATATTGTTACAAAGAACTCATTAAACGAACTATAGTTTTCTGACTTTTTTCTAGGCTTGAGTCGTGTCACAGTATTCCCAAATGCATCGGTAACATCTTCAGTTATTTCTGCTAGCAGCTTGCTGTTAAACGTTGCTTTGCCTGAATCGGTCTCTCTTGTTGCATCAATATCAATATCAAAATCGTCTGGCTCAACTGCTAGCATAAACACCCTATCAAAAACTTTTGGTGAAACTATCCTTTGTTTCATAACAGCTGAGGAAAATATATTTGATGAACATAGCATTCTAAATTGCTCAAGCTGTGTTTCAGTTAACTCAGGTCTCTCTAATTCTTCTTGAACTTCATCACCGGTCATAACAACATCATTAATAGATGGTACCAAGAATCTTCTTGCTGAAAAGGAATTTGCAATTTTAATTGCAGTTGTGCCCCTAGCATTTATTGTTCTTGTAAGATTTGCAACAGGTACATCACCTGTCGTGATAAACGGAGCGATTGTTTCGTTTGTCTCAGATAGCATTAGTGCGCTCATTCCATCGGAATCCATTAGTAGATCTAGTATGCTATCATCATTCGTAAATGTTGACTCAAACATGTTTATTCCAAACAGCAATTGATAATACTGCTTTAAGACATAATCGACTACATGGTTAGAAAGCATTCTTCCTACCCTTTGGTTATCAATAGATTGATATACATCATTCTCTATTATCTCATCGCCAAAAAGACTGTCCTGCACACCATTAATATTAATTTGACTAAACTTTACTTTTGAATTTAGCATAGTCTCAAATGTATCTCGCTTTGAGTCAATTTCCTCAAATGATCCAGGCATTAAGAAGAGAGATGCGTCGTATAGGAACGTTTTAGGCTTAAAAACAAGATCACCAAACTCTAGATCTCTTTTATACACATTAATTTTAATAACGTTCTCTTCTTGTTTTGACTCAGTCGAAACTTTTTCGCCTAAAACATAAGGAGGATTTAACAATGCATCAATCATGCCCGTTGGGATACCAACAGCGAGGGCCCTGACATTTTCTGCAGTTACACCTGATAGATAGGGATCTTTTAGCACTACCTCTACTGCGTTGATTTCATTCTCTGTTACAGTTCTCATAGATGAAATATAGGATGAGCTGTTAGGCTCAGCAGCCATCTCAACTGCAAGGTTTCTCATTAACCTAACTTGGCCATATGACAATGAACCTAAAATCCTTCTACCTAGCGCGTTACTAGTAAGTGTCTTAAGAGATCTCTTAACGTCATTAACAGTGTCTTTTAGATTAAAAAAGTTTGTTAGCCTAATAGAGGAATTGTTTATTGATGTACCTATTGATTCAATTATAACAAGGCCATTTTTGATAAACTGTATATCATCTTCCAACGACTCTAACGTGGAGTACAAATTGTCATAAACAGCATTTGAGTCTTCTTCATCATCGTTTTGCTGCGCGGCTGCAGTTAGGGAAAGACTTCCTCTTTGTGTCAACAGATCTCTGGACGATTGAGAAAATGTTTGATTTAGTTTCGGCCGGTTTTTTCTTAACGTATCAACGGCGCTTTTATCTTTTACGGATGATATATCTAAAATTTCTTCTATAGCGTCTAGCGTAGATTTATTAGACTCTAATTTGTAGGCAACATAGTTTTTTCCGCCAACATTAACTGCTGATGCTGAAACATACCTGCTTGTTATATTAATGAAGATTTCAAATACCAGCATTAATATAGCATCGTCATCAATTTTATTCCATAAGGTGTTTCCATCTTTTGTGAATTGTGACTTGCCGCTATCTCGGCGCGCTAGTTCTGCAGCGCTAGCTTGTAGCTTCTTTGAAAAATCAAGCATTTTTATAAGTAAATTGACAGACCTTCTGCTAGTACTAGACATTGAAAGCAGCGTTTCATAAACAGCTTCAGGATCAACCCTATATTTTCGAAATCCCTTTATTTCACGCTGGCTAGCTTTTTCAATTTTTTCTGCATACGCGTTTGCTATCTCTTTACTAATATCAGCTAACGGGTTTTTTACCTGAGGGGAAATTAACTTTGTATTAATAGAAGGTGTTGCGCTTAGCACTGACTTCATCGCAGCATCTTTATTTGATGACATTTTTGAAACAGATGTCCCAACAGTAGTTAGTGAGCTTTTTCTTGAATGTCTTCTTGATCTAGACTTGACCTGTGTATCTCTATTAAACGGCTTAAGCTGGCGAGGCTCTAGGGTACCCTTTGTGGCACCATCTAAGACGTCCCTTAGTTCTGTTAGGTACAAGAATACGCTGTGACGAAAGTCGCGGTCTTCTCTGCATAACTTTATTATAGATACTATCACAGCTTGTTTGGTATTAACGTTTGATTTAGATGATATTCCGTCTATGCACCTCTCAACATCCTTAAGGACACCCTTATATATCGAGGCAGGAAATAACACTTCGTCTGTGTCATCTAGGTTTAGCAGTAATGAAAGAAACTCTGAGACATCACTGGTAACCTTATCAAATTCCGTCCCAAAAGACGCATATGCACTAACATCTAAAGGTGTGCTAACCTTAGCAGGGTCTAGGTTTCCATGAGTTGCAACGTCAATAAACGCATAGCTGCCAGGATAAAATACTCTATTCCTTCGATCCCTAAAGGTCCTAGTTTCAAACGGTAAAATCTTGTTTCCAGATGAATCTTCGATTATCATAAAATCAGCTACGCTACCCTTAGGCCGTGTATTTGAAAGAATTGTTCTCCCAGTATCTCCTAAAGAGTAATGAAATGGAGATGATGCAGACTCAGAAACCTTAAACCGTTTCCCCAACGTTTTGTTTTCTAAATAGCCTACCCCTGCAGATATTGTTAGTTCTCTAGATAATGACGTAATTAGTAGTTTTAGTATTGATTCGCTATCATTTGGTAACGAGTCTAAAAAAGTCATATAATCGTTAGAGTCACTAGCATCAAACTTTTTATCTCCAAGCCGGCTGAGCCTAAACTTAAAGTTATGTTGAGGTGAAAGCCAGTCATAGTTTATCTTAACAGAGCTTTCGTCATTTCTTCTTTTGGGATTATTATCACTTAACAACCCGTAGCTATGACGAGTACATGCCCTGTACATATCTTCTAAGAACTGCCCTAAAACCTTTGTGTTAGAAAATGTCTCATATCCAGCTATTGAGAAATCTAGCTTATTTGTAAAAATTGATTTTAGGCTGAGATCTTCACTTTGTGCATTCGATGAACCAGCTGTGTCAAGTAACTGCTGTGCCGCGAGTGCTAAGCCGTCAACGTTGTCTTTAATGTCTAAAGATAATTTAGCAGCTTCTAGCTCCTCTATTGTAGTTGATAAAACACTTACAAATTTATTTACTTGTGATATTTCGTTTGAGTAGTTTTCTTCTAATGCTGAGAAGGAAGATTCCACATTTTCAGCCTTAAAGCTTTCGATTGTATCTTCTACGTTCTCTATTTTTAATTGCCTGGCTAGGTAGCGTAATTGCATTAACTCATGTATACTATTTTTTTCGCCTGCGTTCGTATACACTGGCATAAAGTCTAAAATGCCTAAAACCTCCGGGCGGTATGAGCTAACCGAAGATTCCCTTAATACATTTGGCATGCCTAAAGGTGTGTCAAACGTAAACTCGTCACGCTTTGAAGATGCATCCACATCAGGCGGAGGGTTCGGCGCAGGGCTAGGCAATTGTGGCGTAAATATACTAATTAGAGGCATAGGGCGAAGCATTGTCGCGGCCTGTAGGCCTCTTGGTAAGTTAACAGGAGATGACGGCTTGACCCGCTTCCACGGCCCGCGGCGTCGAAGCAATGATCTCTTTTTTGAATAATTTAGCCTTACTCTCTTTGATTTTCCTAATGCTGCTTTTGCTGCCGGTGATAAAGCTGATGCTCTACGTGTCTTTTTTATTGTAATTTGACGCTGTATTGATACAGTGACATTACGTGCACCTAGCGCTGCCGATTTCATCCTGGCTGCAGATAAAGCCTTTCTACTTATTCCAGGACTAATCTCTGACTTTGCTACTAACGTTGCTGTTCTGCCTTGCGTAACATTCCTTGATTTGCTACCTATTGAAGCACCGGCATAGATAGTGTGAGGCTTTCTCCTAACACGTGCGGCAGCAGTACTTTCCGATGATTTAGCCCTATTATTAATTCCAGCTTGGGTTGCCATCGTCTTGGCCTGCTGGGCTATTAGCTCTTTTTCATATGGGGGAGTCTTTGCAGACTTGACAATAGAGCCAGATGACCCTTTTCCTTGAGCTACGCCGGCGTCTAGTGCTGAAACATTTCCTTTTGAGATTGCATTTTTTTTCCGTATATCCCTAGCAGACTTTGATGACTTCTTTAGAATGCTTGATGATTTTTTTGATCTTGAACTGCGATGCTTTTTTGATGCAGCTTTTGCTTTTGCTGCAGCAGAGATGCTAATACCAATCCGTTGATTATCCGTTAGATCAACAACACGAAGCTCACTATTAGGTGATTTCGCAATGCTGACTGACACGTTCATCTTCTCGCCAATCTGATCCTTAAGTGAACGATCGCCACCCCTAGATTGCACAATGGCTCTGATGTTTAGGTAGTTTCTTCGTCTTTTGCTTCTAATTGACATTCTAACCGCCTATCGTGAAAACAGGGAACTCTTCAGACTCAGTTACACTTACTGCGTCTGATTCCGTACCATAAGTATAATCAGCATATACAGGAACAACCGAGTATATCGTAGTACCTATCTCAGAACCGAGATCATCATCTATAAATTCAAATTTACCAGTTTCTGAGTTATTGTGAACTGTTCCGATCGGACTTTTTACTCCATCATGCTCAGCTAACACTATAAAATGCTCAATTTCGTCTAGAGACCCAAGCACACTCCATGAAATAGAGTTCTCATATTCCCCTGTTGAAGATGCATTTAAGTTTGTAAGTGATGTTCTTTGACTTGGTATAGCAACATCAACGCTCATGTCGATTGAAGACTTTCCTTGGAGGAACTGGTTTTTTGGTACTAGGCCAGAAACGCTTGATACTCCCATCCCTCTGGATGTAGAGGGCAGCGTCCCATATTTTAGTGTGTATGGGTTTAGAAACTTAGCTACCTTTAATTCAAAATCAGAATCTGTGTCTATATCCACCGTAGTTCTAGATGTTTGTGTGAATAATGATCCAGGATCCCTAAGTAGAACCTTGCATGTATACCGATAGGTCCTTCCTGGCCGTATCTCCGTAACTCCTGCAGACGTCCTAGACTTTCTATTATCAACAAACGTACCTGGCTTCTTAACACTAAATGTCTCAGTCTCTCCAGATATGCTATCCTGCCTTTCAACCATTACAGCTATCATAGATGACAGCTTACCCCTGTTATTACTGATCTCTGACTGGAAGTCTTCCTCGACACCTGCTTGGCCTAGTAAAGCTAGGATCTGGTTAAATCCCTCATCTGTAAATTGAGAAGATATGTCAAAAGAAACATCTGCAGTCCCTTCATCATCTAACGTTACTGTAGGTTGTCCAATGGATAGAGTAACATTCTCTTGTTCAAAATCTACAATATGCTCATGTAATACATCTACTTTTCCAACCACTTTCTTGCCGGAAGGATATATCATGACACATTGGTATCTATAGATCCTATTGTCTTTTACATCATCGTCTAAGAAAAACAGTTCAGTGGCTTCCGATGTTATAGGTTGTACTTGATCTTCTACGTCACTACCAACTAAAGTACAATGTCCATGATGTGCCCTTGTAGAGCACTTCGCAGTCTCATCTGTTTTTAGCACATACGCAGCACAAGGGCCTTCAGGAATATTACTTAATCTAACCCTTACACCCTCTAGTGATGATTGGGCAAAAATTGAGACATGTTCAAAATCGTCACTTTTTATGCCTCCCTTTGTGGGGAGCTTTACTGCTCTTGAAATTGCATTTTTGTACCTTTGAGATTGATTGCCTCGGGGGCCTACGGCAATCGCTCTGTATATACATGTTACTGTGTTATTTACTCTGTCTGTGTAGTTTATAGAGCCTGCATTATAACCTAGTTGCAAAACTGATATTTTCTTGTAACGCCTGGACACGCTGGGATCTTTTGGGTTCAAAAACTTTCTGTATAATATAATCCGGGTCCCTTTAGGATCCATCTGCTCCAGCTGTAGGCGATTAATTCCCAGCGTTGAACTAACTACTTTTATTGCTGGAGGAACTCGGGGGGTGAAGTATTCATCCATCTTTTTTTCATGATTGACCTGCCTAACAAACTGGTGTACAATTTGATTGTTTTTTCCTAGTAGCTCAAATAAGAAGTATAACTTACTGGCGCCTTTACCTGATAGTCTCCCTATTTTGATAATTTCATTAAACCCTTTCCAGCGAGCAGGAACAGTGTATTCAATGACATGTGTGTCTGATGGAACTGTTGCCGTACCTGTCCTTGACACATTTCTAGATTTTTGATAATATGTTTTAAGGTTCATTGTGGATTTATGAAATCTTTGTTTACGTTGCTCTAATGACCGAGCCCTCTTTGCTTTCATAATTGCAATTTTAGGGCTTACATTTCGGGCCCTTTTTTGTCTACCATACTTTCTTCTTCTAATCCTTGCAGATCTATTAGCCTTATGCCCTGCTATACCTTGAGCGGCGTCCCTAGTAGGCACTAAAGGAAACTTAGTATTTCCGATAAAAGAGGGATCAATACCATGACTCATTATTGATTTGACTGCGCTTAGCCTGGGTGATACACCTTGAATCTTTTTTGACATGTCAAGTGTGGGAAGTGACATGCTTGGTATTCCAGAGCGTTGATCCCTATTAATGTTTTTTGATTTAACGGCGCGGAGGATCTTTCTTTTCCCTATCAGCTGTACAGCCTGGTCTGGGTTTCGCAGTATTTTTTGAGCTATCTTATTGCTAATTCCTGATGTTATGTCGCTGTATGCTCTGCCAACATGTTTATCCTTAGATCTTCTAATCTGATCCTTTCGTCTTGAAAACCTTTTTTGAACATTTTTTACTAAGTGCCGAGATGTTTTTACGCCTTGAAAAAACCCCGTCCTAGACAGGGGGTTTCTAGTATACGCAGTTATTCGAACTAGATGAGCACCCTTTATTACGCTGTTTGGAATGTCAGCATAATAGTTTAGCCTGTATACCGGCCTACCATATTCATCTATGTCGACAAGCCTTGCAAACTCGCCGTCTACTTTGATAACATTCGTAACCTGTTTAAGCCTTATTCTCATATTATTAGTCCAGTATAACCGTAAACAAATTTACGAATGTTGCGTTTCCAAAGTCATCTTGATATATCCTGCCTAAAAAATACACCCTTATTCCAGGTGAGTAAGGGTCTTCATCAGGAAATTCACCAAAATCTATAATAGACAATTTTTCGACCCCGCCTGGGCGGACATCAAGCATTTGGCACACAATGTTATTGTCTTTTGATGTATCAGTAAACCTAACCTCAACCGACTCTTTATTTTGTAAAGATGCCATTAAATCTTGGTATGATAATACGTTCGCCTGGTTTAGCTTTACATACTTCCCTAGTGGCTTTCCAGTACTCCTTCCTGCCGCTGCTCTGTTAACAGGTGGCAGGTATCGATAATTGGGAAGGTGTGATAATCTAACATCTTGAAATAAGCTCTCGACATCATTGATAGATGCCTTTTTTATGCTGCCTTCCGAAAATGGCACTGAGTCTGTTATCCTAAATTTAACCGAACTTGGATATAGCTCAAACTTATTATCTCCAGAAAACGGGTCTCTAGATCCTATGATGTACTGATTTTGAAAGTTTTCTGTAGATGTGTTTAATACTCTTTCTGCTGCGCTCTTTACAGAACCGGTAAGTACTGCCAGCCTTTTTCCGGAGGGTGCTTGCGAAGAAGGTGCAGAACCAGACAAAAGCTTTCCACCGGCAATCTCCACATCACCGCCAGTGAACGGCATCAAACGGCCGGCATCATCTGTTTCAAATATTATCTGATCTTGCAGCCTGCCTGTGGCCTCAAAATAAAGCCTAGAAGATGCATCATCTGCAATACTACCAGAGTTCCCAGTATAAAACGTACCTCGATCAGTAAATGAAGCGTACTTTATTTGAAGCTCGCCTTCAGCAACCTGACGGCGTCCTTCATTTGTGATGATTGTATCCATCACTCGTTTTTTATCGTTAAGTATTCCGGCCATACCCTATAACTATCCTCATTAAGAAATATTCTATGATGATGTGTACCCAATTTCAAGCGTTAGTTCTAACCTACCTTGAGACATCGCTCTTGTCGAATCGCTATCATGAATGAAAATTCCGATTGCATATGATGCTCCTGACGAAACACTTTGGTTTCCGGTCATGCCTATTTGGTAAGTCCCTGCATAAGACAGAACATAATCCCCTCCTGAATCAACATACCCGTTAGGATCAGGAAGAAACGTTATCGGTAATGTAGATACATACGCTGACGGTGTATTGCTAGCATCTGCCTTATAGATAATAAAGTTTATCTTTTGCCCAGTGTCTGATGCTGTTGCGTAATCGCTATCAATCGTAAATGTACCGGTAATACTAACTATATTTTTATTGGTATCTGGTACCCACCATCCAAATAATTCATTTTCCTGACCTGCAGAAGAACCGGTACCTGAGAGGTTGACGTCTGAATCATATGCTGAAACGCTGTCATCATACTTATATGCAAATTCATTTACCGGAGACCAGTACCCGTTTGATGGAGCAGTCTGGTTTACAGGCCCCCAAACAGCTTTGCCATTGGCACTTCCTACACCTGGAAACTGTTTTCCTGCAACTGTTAACGTATACGTTGTTGTCCTGTACGTAGTTACAGAACCTCCAGTTCCCTGTAGCGCTTTTGTAACAATTTGAGTTAGAGTAAATGATTGCGTGACTCCTGCGCTGTCTTTTACACTAAGCGTAAAATTAATCTCCCCAACGTTTTGAGCAGCTTCAAAAGCTGTTGCTTGGGAACAAGTCGCAGAATTAGCGCCTAAGGTATTTGTCACCGTTCCAGGAGTCAAAATGCTGCTAGGGCTTGTTGGTGATGTGCCTACAAAGAATGTAGAATTGTTTCCCAACGATGAGTCGACAGTCAATCGTGTGGCTCCTTGATACACAGAGAATGAAGCTGCAGTAGGTGCTAGTGCTGATACGGATACATTACCGCTACTGTCAGCCTGTACAGTTACGCTCTCAGGGCCCCATTTTATATAGAGGCCATCTTTACCAACAGCTCCATTACGTGCGATTGATATTGTTTGTGTAACGCCGGCCCCTGTAACGCTAGTACCGTCAGACATTTTTATAGAAAGAGTCCAGGTGATTGAAGTCTGATCACTTGACATTGAGCTTATTGCAGCATATGAACACTCCGTCCCTGCGATGGATTCATTTGCAGTACTTTGGTCAGTCGTTCCTTGGCTAATACTGGTCACTTTAAATGAACCGTTTGTAAGTGTGCCGCTATTAGCAACTGCGGTTAGTTCTGTTCCGGCTTCAAATACCTTTATTACACATGCGGTAGGAGCAAAAGAGGATGGTGCGCCAGTAGGACCTGCATTTAGAGTAACTGCCGGAGGATTAACTTCCATTGACAGTGCATTTTGACCAACCTGGCCGTCTCTTGCGATCGCTATTGATTGTACTACTGTATTACCGGTAATGCTAGTACCATCAGACATCTTTATAGAAAGAGTCCAGGTAATAATGGTTTGATCACTTGACATTGAGCTTATTGCAGCGTATGAAAGGCTGTTAGAATTAACCGTCTCGTTTGATATACTTTGATCAGTCGTTCCTTGGCTTACGTTTGTTACCTTAAATGATCCGTTTGTCAACGAGCCTGCGCTAGCTACAGCAGTCAGTGCAGTCCCCCCTTCGGTAACCGTTATCGAGCACGCAGTCGGTGCAAAGCTAGATGGTGCTCCTGTCGGCCCTGCAGAAAGAGTCACTGCATTTGGGGTTACACTTACCATTAGTGCTGACTGGCCAACACCACCCTTGATGGCTTTTGATATTGTCTGGGTAACAGCTGCTGTCGTTGTTGAACCATCAGACATTTTTACATCTAAGTTCCACGTTATTTGTATCGTGTCAGATGACATTGATGATATCGCTGCATATGACAAGCTATTTGAATTAACTGTTTCATTGCCTGTCGTTTGCGGAGAAGAGACAGAAGAAACCTTGAATGATCCGTTTGCTGTTAATGATGATCCTGCAGCAACTGCGGTCATGGGTGATCCGCCTTCAGTAACTGTTATCGCACATGCAGTCGCGCTAAAATCTGATACATTACCTGAACTATCTGCACTTAATGTCACTGCTGATGGGTTTACTAATGCATTGAGACCACCTGATGCTTCTGGGGAGACAGTGTATGTATGTGTAAATGTAGCTGACATTGGAGAATTGTCGGTTGCATACGCATATATCGTAACATTAAGCGAATTAACTGCTGTCTCAGCGCCTGTCCAGTTTGAGGGTGTGACATGTGCTTGGTTACCTACAGTGGAAATTGCTGCAGACAGTGACGCCATTGAGCTTAGAGAAATATAGTAAGTTCCTGCTTTCTTATAATTGGGAGATGAAGAATCTTCGTACTTATATGTGGTAGTAGGATCAATGACAAATACATTGAACTCTCCTGCAGCATATGCAGAAGCAGGGACACCAGTTTGTCTATCATATGAAAAACTAGTCGTATCTTTTGTTAGGCCCCATGTTATTCCCGCTAGCGTTGGCTTCTCTTTTGTGTCTTCAAACCCGTCACAAATAATCTTTCCATGCACACGAAGATCACCCTGCCATCCTGGCCGTCCTATTATGACATCATGAATCGTAGAGATATAAATTATGTCTTTTGACTCACCATCATTTCTAGAAAACCAAAAAACCTCTTTCCTTAGCTTGTCTAAAGGGATTTGTGGGTTTCTGCTCGCGGAATGAGGAGCTTTGGGCTTTTTAACTTGAGGCCTGCCCCTTGGTCTATACTTTTTAGCCACTTAGCCCCCGTTATATCGTAATCGTAAAGTCTTCATTGACGTCTGGGTTATCTTCACGATCCCTAACTTCACCGTCAAAATAAGGCAAAGAAGAAGTAGAAAACGCACTCAAGTTTTGGGAGTGAGTATTGACAGGGACGGTCGTGTCTCCTGTGTCGGAATCTATAAATCTTATGTATACCGCCGGTTGCCTAACACCCCTAGCTGGTCGCCTGGCCGATGGTGTCAGGACGCTGCGATCATCTGGCTCAGCAAAAAATTGTGTATTTTTTCTAAATTCTAAAAGATCCCGAAATTGCCCAAACCGATCTCTTCTAAATACTGCCGAACTGTAGAGGGGATCTGCACTTATTAACCCATACTTCCAACCCCTAATTAATGGATATCCTGTTCTATGGGACCCAAATGGGAATTCACCTGGTATCCGAGGTGCTTTTAGAAAACCCGCAAGGTGGCCATCACCTGACCCAAACCACATACGTTTAAATGCATCTTCAGATTGGGGTAAATTAATTTGACCTTCTTTTGAGGATGGATACCTATCATTATTTCCACCAGGAATAGCCTGGACCATCGAGGTTGCTTCACCTTTACCAACAAGCTGGTCGGAAGAGTTATATTTGGGATACTCACCGGTAAATGATTTAAGGGATGAAAGCCGAGATATTCCTGCATATTGACCCTCAAATGGGAATGCTGCAGCCCACCTAAAATTGACTGCACCTGTTGCATAGTATGTTGCATACCCTGTAACATGATCACTCTCTCCCATGGGGCCCAGGAAGAAGTACCCGGAGGTGGTGATCCCTACAGTGTCAACTGCATTGAATAATAAAGGATCACCTGCCATACTGTCGTAATATCTTTCATCATTATCTGATAGCCTGATATTTCTACGGAATGATCCTGATTGAAACATTCCTCGCGAGGGATGGTTCATATAGAATGGGCCTATAATATTTGAAGGGGCTGTCTCAGGTGATGGCTGGAGTATCGGAGTCCTGTTCGCCGTATTTGCAATCCCCCTAGCTTTTCCAGGAACAGGAAAGCCTGCCTCAGGACCTGAGGGGTGTTCTGGTGGAGCAAAGCCAAATGATTCTTTCGATATCATGCTTCCAGTTACCAGTTGTTCAAACATACTACCGGCAAATTCTTCAATAGGTGCAACATCAAATTGATCTGAGACTGGATCGAATCCAATTGCTTCGTGAATTTGATTTGAGCTAATGCCTTGTTGAGATTGAGGTAATACTTCTTTGTCTTCCTTAACGAATGATCCGAATAGGATCAGCTTTCCTGCGCCTGGTGACAATGTCATGTTAGGACCTGTACCCTCACGCCCGTGGCCATTATACCCTAATGGATTATTAGACGCCGCAGATGTCGATGTAGCGGAATTATCGGTTGCACGCCCGAACCTGGCTGGAATAGTAGTTTGCCAACCAAAAACTAGTTCGTCTTCAGGCAATAAAATATAAGGGCTTGTATCATCAAACTCAAATAGGT
>MDTB01201284.1_pt1 | contig 12592 bp, 8 predicted proteins | sample 811161 | NCBI WGS metagenome assembly MDTB01 (sample SAMN05326650, study PRJNA326480) | marine metagenome | isolation source: seawater | place: Mediterranean Sea | collected 2009 | reverse complement strand
TATTGAAACGGAAGTTGCAGATTTAGACGCTGAAGTAGATCAAATTCTTGAAAAACTTAACGAGCTTCTAACTGCTAACGCTGTTATCAATCAAAATGTCCGAATTACTTCATTAGCTGAGCTATCTTTAGCTGAAGATTTAATTGCTACTAGTGCTGATGATCCTAACGTTACAATTAATGGTTCTTTTATTGTAAACACTACAGGTGCAAGTGATATCACTGCTGCTGCTGATGTTGCAAGATTAAATGCCGTAATGGACAAAATCAAGGTTGTAATGAAAACTGTTACTGTTACTACTGACGAGGCACTAACAGCCGCTTCTTTACAATATATTCAAGGTAGTCTTGATATAAATGCTGCATCAGGTTCACTTTCTGCTGGTGCTCTTACTACAGTGACTGATGCAATGGAAATTAACCAAGGTGGAGATTTATCAATGCCACTTCTTAATAGCGTTGCTGGAGGTATTACAATTCAAACAGCTGCTGTAACAATTACTTCTGTTGACTTTTCTGGATTGACTGAGGGAGCAGCGAGAACTGGTACTAACGAGCTTGTTTTACCTAACGCAACTTTGGTAAAAATCTCTGGAGTACTTCCTCTAACCGTTACTTGTGTTTCCGCTACTACTTTTGTGTCAAATAGTACTGCGGCTCAGACAACTTCAACAATTCAGATTGACGGATCAACTCTATTTTCATTAGGTTCTAATTCTTTTACAGGTCAAGTCACAATAACTGCTGAGGGAGATGTAACTCTTGCAGGTGTTACGTCTGCAAAAGTATTATCTATCACTTCTAAAGGAGCTGTTAATTTAGGAGGTCTAACTAAATTAGATTCATCTGCAGTAATATCTGGAACAACAGTTGACTTAAGTTCTGTTAAAACTATATCTGCGGATTCAAATATAACTGGTTCAGACGTAACACTTACTGCTCTGGAAACTACTAGTGCTTCATGTACGCTTGTTGGACCAACTACTGTAACTGTTCCTGCCTTAGCTACTCTTGGTGGTAATATTATTGCTGCAAGCGCAACTGTTTTCGATGCTCCAGCACTTGCAACTACTACTGGTACAATTGACATAGCAGCTGCGGCTACAGTTCATTTAAAGAACCTATCATCAACCTTAGTTACAGGTACTTTATTAGATATTGCTACTGTGAAAACGCTTAAATTATTTGAGCAAAGCACTAATCTTGATTTTACAACCGCTGCTAAACTTCAGACACTAGATTATACTGGTAAGAAAACATCTCCTGTATCTGAAGGAGGTCAAACTAATTCATTGAGTATTACTGCAGGAAATGCTTCTTTAACTTCTCTTATAATTGGAGAAACTGGTGCGATTGGAACATTGACTGTAAATGGTAGTAAACTAACTACTCTTAGTACAAAAGGAATTATTCTTAACACTGTTGTAACATCAAATGATGATCTTGCAACATTTGATTTTGATCATTCACACGTTGATGGAGAATTTGCTACAACTGTAGATATATCTGCTAATACTAATGCATCTTTCACCTCATTAAACTTATCTTCAATAAGTAAAATTAAGCATGTTAATGTTACAGGTAATACTTCATTAACTACTATTGTTGCGCCTAGTACAGAATTATTAATTGAGCCTACTGCTCAAGCTACATTTACAATTACTGGAAACCTTACTACCGGTAGTTATACTAAAGCAATTCTGGGTACAGATACAACTCCTTATCAGCCTGCTTCCCTTACTGGTGAATCAGTAACTGGGTTTAAGACACTTATCGATGCTTTAAATGCTAGATCGTCTCAAAATACAGTTACCTTCTCTATTGAGATTAATGGAGAAAAAACCGATATGGATGCTGACACAGCTGCTGTAACTGGCAATCAGTTAGATGATCACGATGGTATTATAAATACGGCTAAGGATCTACTTTTATTAACTGATTAACTAAAATTATTTTAATTAATATTAAAAAGCCTTCCTTTTTTGGAAGGCTTTTTTTATGCGATAATCTCTACTAAGGCAAGAAATATCATACTAATCAACTGAATAGTTAAAACAATTTTAAAGTGTGAGTAACTTTTATTTATTAAAAGATGATGAATATGATTTTGATCTGGAGAAAAAGGAGATTTTTTATTTGAAATTCTAATTATAAATACCCTAAGAAGATCAATTAATGGATAAATAATAAGGCTCATTGTAAAGAGAGGTTTATTTAATTTGAAGTGCTCTTGAAAGGTATATTCTGAACCTAATACATGGAAAATATAAACAGCTATGAGACTTCCAAATAATAATGATCCTGCATCTCCTAAGAATACTTTATTTTCTTTTTTATAATTGAAATAATATAAGGGAATTGAACTTAAGATGATTAAAATCCCAAGAAAGTAAATCGGAGTTTTAGCTTCCGAAAAAAGTTCAACTATTACAACAACTTTTATTAATTCCGTAATAGCCATGCCATCGATTCCATCGATAAAGTTTATGGCATTTACAATTACAAGGAAAACAAAAACCGTAAAGATCTGACTGGTAATTCTTGGAATTTCTTGCAACCCTAATACCCCATGAAAATGGTCAATTATAAACCCTTGATCAATCAATATTTTTGCTACTATAATTTGAAGGAAAAATTTCAACTTAAAATCCGCATTGTAAAAATCGTCATATACTCCAACTATAAACATTATTCCTAGAGGGATTAAAAGAGAAAAGTCAAATAATTTTTGTTGATTAATATACAGATAGATTGATATCAAAAATAAGGTTGTAAAAACAGCTATACCCCCAGTTTTGGTAGCTTGAGTATCATGAACTGAACGGTAATTAATTGCATCGAATTTACCGAGTCTGGTAAACCATTTTTTAAGGGCATATGCTGTTGTTATACTTAAAAATATTGTGATAATATAAAGGATTGTATTCATGATTTAGTTGAAATAAATTATTCAAATAAATTTATATATTGCAAAGTAACAAGAAATCTATTAAGATGGCTAAATCAAGCCCTAAGCAAAATACTTTAGAAACCTCAAATATCCTCCCCTCTATTCTTATCATCTTTTTTCTGTGTGTAGGATTCATTCCTAATTGGGATGCAGTAGATAAAATTGCACCTCAGTGGTTATATTTGAGTATTCTAAATCTTTGTACCGGAATTTATCTTTTTCTCAATCGTAGGATTTATAAGGATAGAATTACCATTGTTTTAAGTTCCTGGATGAGTATTTTTTACATTTCATTCGTAATATGGGCAGGACTTTCTTATTTCTATGCAATTAACCCTACTGAAGTTTTAGTTAATATCGTTCGCCATTTCAATACTCTATTTATGTTTTTGCATTTGGGAATATTGATATATAACATAAAAGATAAAAACCGACTTGTTAGTATTGCAATAACAGGGATTTTAGCAATAGAGGTTTATGCAGTTTTGGAACAAGCTTTAGATATGTATAAAGCTGGAGCAATTAATCCAGGAGAGCTTAAGGGGGTGACTGCAAATCGAAATATCACTGCCTTTTCTATAGCTTTAAAAATTCCTTATGTATTGTATTTAATTATAAGAAATCCAAAGCAGTGGTTAAAATTTTTGTACTCCATACTTGTCTTTTTTAGCTTATTTTCTCTAAGTATGATTCAAAGTAGAGCATCTTTTGTTGCAGCAGCCTTAATTGCGATTTTACTTATCTTCTGGACCTCATTACTTTACTTTAAGTCTAGGAGGTTAAAAGATTTTTTACCAAACTTATTTTATCTTATTCCATTAATACTAGCACTTGGCTTAAACCAGCTCTTAACATCTGATAAAGGAGCGGATGCCGTTTCACGAGCTGCTACTATTTCTATAAGTCAAGCTGATGGTTCCATTGGCAAGCGTCTACGATATTATGAAGATGTAGTTACCCATTTCTCATCCAATCCTATTTTTGGGGTAGGGATAGGTAATTGGAAACTATCCTCGATTCATTATGATCGTGAGGATATTGACGGTTACATTGTACCATATCATGCGCATAGTGATTTTATTCAGCTGGGTGCAGAGCTTGGTATCATTGGGTTTTTGCTTTACTTGGGGGTTTTCCTGATCGGGGCATATTTTGCCTTAATTCTACTTTTTAAATCCAATTTAAAACCTGAAGAGAAATGGTTTATATTTTTACTCATTTCTGCATTAGGAGTATATTTTATTGATGCAAATTTAAACTTTCCAATTGCCCGCCCACAAGTTTTAGCTCCTTGGGCATTGACTATGGCATTGATTTCTTATTATTATAATCGAGAAAAAAAATTAAATGAGAAAAAATCAAAATCAATTTTAAATTTTTTATTCCCGATTTCTGTTATTGTTTTAATGGTTTTAAGTTCAAATATTACATACACAACTTATAAATCTCTTCAAGGTCAAATGTTTTTATTGAGAGATTTTAATTCAAGTAAGTACACTGTTGCTATGAACAAAATTGATAATATAACCCCTGATCTACCTAATATAACAGTTACAACAATACCAATGAAATCTATCAAGGCACGTTACTATTTTAATGCAAAAAAATATGACAAAGCAATTGAATTATTAAACGAAGGAATTCCTGCCAATCCATATTTATTTTTTAGTGAGAATTTAAAGGCTCAAATTTATTTAAAACAAAATAAAATAGATAGTGCTTTTGTAAACGCTAAAAAAGCTTTCTATGGGCTACCAAAAAACGCATTACACGCCTCTATATTTGCTCAAGTTCTTGCATTAAAAAAGAATGAGGTTGAGGTAAAAAAAGCTTTTGAGATTCTTTCTGAAAAAACAGGTCGAGTAATATGGAAAAATTTTTTAATTGTATTGTCTCAAATAGTTCAGGTTGGAGATAAAGATTTTATAAAATATGCTTCACAAGCATCTAATTTATATCCTGAGGATAAAGAATTGTTTTCTATGAAAAAGCTTGCAATTGTTGGGAATGGGAATATTAATCGTGCATCTTTAATTTCAAAAGAGGGTTTGAACTTTTTCAATAAAGGACTTTATATTGAGGCGGCCATAGAATTTGAAAATGCTTCCTCAATAGATCCACTTGAATACGCTCATTTTGAAAATGCTGCCAGTGCTTATTTTATGGGTGGTGATTATGGTAAAGCACTAATATATTCTGAGAAAGTAATTAACGAATTTCAGATTAAAACTGGTAAATCTGAGTACATATGTGCTTTAACTAATTTTAACATTGGAGGTAAAGAACGGGCATGTGAACTGTTACTTCAATCTATTAATTATGGATATACGCAAGCTCAGGCAACATACGACCAACGTTGTAACTAACCTCCTTCATGTTGTAAATTTAAATTAAGTACTTTTTTTACTTAAAAATTTTTGAAAAATAAAAATATATAAGTACTTTTGGTACTTGAATTAGATTAATTGTAATGTTAGGAGAGCTTATAACCTCTAAAACCCGGTTGAGACTGTTAATCAAATTTTTTGTTTCACAGGCCAACCGGGGTTACCTAAATGGACTTGCATCTGAAATGGGTGAATCCTCAAACGCCATTCGTAAAGAACTCAATCATTTGCATGATGCAGGATACTTAGATAAAGTCAGGAATGAGAATAAGGTAGAATACCAAGCCAATACCAAACACCCCTTGTATGATATTTTAAGAAAAGTAGTTTTGAAACATTTGGGTCTGGAGGATATTGTAGAGACAGTACTGGAGCGAATGGGGAATGTTAAAAAGATTATTTTAGTTGGAGATTATGCCGAGGGAAATGACACTGGGAATATTGAGGTTTTCCTGATTGGAGAGGATTTAAACATGAGTTATATTTCTCAATTGGAAGAAAAAATTGAAAAACTTATAAAAAGAAAAGTTAGTTTTTATTTGGCCTCCAAATTTTTGAGCGAACGTAAACACATTTTACTTTATGAAGGTTAATAAAGTGTGTTGTATTGGAGCTGGTTATGTTGGAGGACCAACCATGGCCGTAATAGCATTAAAGTGCCCTGATTTACAGGTAACTGTTGTTGATGTGAGAAAAGAAAGAATTGATTCTTGGAATGGTCCTTTTGATTCACTACCAGTATATGAGCCAGGTCTTAAAGAGATAATAGAAAAAGTTAGGGGCCGCAATTTATTTTTCTCCTCAGAGATAGATATTGCAATCGATTCAAGTGATATGATTTTTATGGCAGTAAATACTCCTACAAAGACTGAGGGAGTTGGTGCTGGAATGGCTGCTGATTTAAAATATATTGAAGCATGTGCCAAAAACATAGCGCAAGTGGCCAAAACTGATAAAATTGTTGTAGAAAAATCTACCTTACCTGTACGTACGGCAGAAAAAATAAGAGAAATACTTGATAATCAAGGAAGAGCAGGTGTAAGCTTTGAAATTTTGTCCAACCCTGAATTCCTTGCCGAAGGAACTGCAATTCAAGATCTTTTCAAGTCAGACCGGGTATTGATTGGAGGTGATTCCACCTCCAAAGGTAAAAAGGCGGTTCAAGCTTTAGTTGATATCTATAAAAATTGGATCCCAATAGAAAAGATTATTACCACAAATGTTTGGTCCTCTGAATTAGCTAAACTAGCTTCCAATGCAATGTTGGCTCAAAGAATTTCGTCAATTAATAGTATCTCAGCTTTATGTGAAAAAACTAATGCAGATATTCATGAACTTTCTAAAGCTATAGGTATGGACCACCGTATAGGTCCACACTTTTTAAATGCCTCAGTTGGTTTTGGAGGGAGCTGTTTCCAAAAAGACATACTTAATTTGGTTTACCTATGTAAATATTACGGTTTGGAGGAGGTAGCAGAGTATTGGCATCAGGTCATTAAGATTAATGACTATCAAAAAAATCGTTTTGCTCAAAAAATTATCGATGGATTGGGGGGTGACCTCCTAGGCAAGAGGATAGCTATTTTAGGTTGGGCTTTTAAAGCAAATACAAATGACTCTCGTGAATCACCTGCAATTTATGTAACAAAAAAACTTGTGGAAAGGGGGGCTAATGTTAAAATCTTCGATCCTTTGGTGTCTTTATCAACAATCATGAGAGATATAGAGGATTATAAAATTGATAAGGATGCCTGCTCAATATCCTCCAATATCGATGAATGCATAAATGATGTTGAATTAGTTGCGATATTGACTGAGGCGTCAGCTTATAAAGATTTAGGAAAAGAGCTTCTAATCTTTGATGGGAGAGGGATTAATAAAAATGCTAAGTTTTCGATTGGAAAATGATTAAAGATTTTAAAAAAATACGAGCATTATTAACAATAGAACAAAAAAGGGCTTTAATCATTTTGTCTGGTCTATTGCTGATCGGAATGTTTTTTGAAATTCTCGGTTTAGGAATGTTATTACCAATACTAACTATTTTATTAAATCCAGCTCAGTTATCAGAAGTTTTTGTCCATATTAATTTTGTTGATCTTGATGTATTTAGCTACAATGACATTGTGGTATTTTGTCTTTTTTCATTATTTTTTATTTACGTAATAAAAACATTTTTTCTCGTATTTATTAACTATAAACAAAATGTTATTTTGGAAAATATTGGGATTTCAATTCAAAATAAACTTTTTTCTAAACAACTATTTCGACCATACAAAGACCATCTATATAGAGATTTTTCAGATATTATAAAAGATATCCAAGTTGAGGTGGTTTTCTTTATCTCCTTTTGTAGCAGTTTAATTACCCTTTTGGTAGAGGCAGCTCTTGTGATTTCAATACTTGCTACCATTCTTTACCTAGAGCCTCGTGGTGCAATAGCTATTGGAGCAATTTTTGGAGTTTTGTCACTATTTTTTCTTCAACTCTCCAAAAAAAAATTAAATGCTTGGGGAGAATCCAGAGAGATATTAGACGGAAAAATTTTAAAAACTCTTACAGATAGCCTTTCTGGAATTAAAGAGGTTAAATTGCTTCATAAAGAGGACTATTTTATAAATACTTTAAAAGAAAACAACTCCAGAAAAGCAAAAGTCTCTATCTATTTTCAAACACTTTCTCAAATACCCAGATTTTACCTTGAATTGATAACAATTATTGGAATGATATGTTTGATTTTAGTCCTTTTTTATAATGGGGTAGAAACAACTCAAATTGTTACTTTACTCGGTGTTTTTGTTGCTGCAGCTTTTAGGATGATACCTTCTGTAAACAGAATTTTAAGTGCCCTTCAAAATATAAAATATTATGAGGCAACTGTGAACAAAATATACAATCAAATAATCGGATTTGATTTCTCTAGGTCAAACAAAAATGTAAAGCAATTTGAATTTTGCAATGAAATAAAATTGGATAATATACAATTTTCTTACAAAAATCAAATAATATTAAATTCTATAAATCTGGAAATTAAAAAAGGAACTACTGTTGGCATTATAGGTGCTTCTGGTTCAGGAAAAAGTACTTTAGTTGACCTAATAAACGGCCTTCTAAAACCATCAAGAGGTAAGATAAGTGTTGATGGAAAAAACATAAATGAGATAATTAAACCTTGGCAACTATCTATTGGCTATGTAGGTCAGGAAATTTTTTTAATTGATGATACCATAAAAGCCAATATTGCTTTTGGCATGAGCAGTCAAGAAATAAACATTGAAAGGGTATACAAAGCACTAGAGGCAGCCCAACTTTCAGTATTTATTAATGAATTAGAACTTGGAATAGAGACTAAAGTTGGTGAGAGAGGAGTTCAACTTTCGGGAGGTCAAAAACAACGAATAGGAATTGCAAGAGCTTTGTACCACAATCCAAGTGTATTGATTTTCGATGAAGCTACTGCGTCTTTGGATGATGAAACTGAAAGGCAAGTGATGAATTCAATTTATAACTTAAAACAAAATAAAACAATTATCATTATTGCGCATAGAATTTCGACTTTAGATGATTGTGATATGGTCTATGAAGTTAAAAATGGAAAAATAGAATTAAAAGAATTGGAATGGACAAAAATATCATAGGCTTAATCGGCTTAGGTTATGTTGGCTTACCCTTGTCAATAGCTTTTTCAAAAAAATACAAGACTTTTGGTTTTGATATAAATGTTAAAAGGGTTGAAGAACTCAACAAAGGTATAGATACAACTGACGAGGCTAGGCTTTCTGAATTGAAAAATCAAATTAATAATAATTTAGTTTTAACATCAGATAGCAAAAAATTATCTGATTGTAATATTTATATTATTACAGTTCCCACTCCCATTACGCAATTTAAAACCCCTGATTTGTCATATTTAATTTCAGCTTCGAAAACTGTTGGAAGTATCTTAAAAAAAGAAGATGTTGTTATTTATGAAAGTACTGTTTATCCAGGATGTACCGAGGAAGAATGTGTGCCACTTTTGGAAAAATACTCTGGTTTAAAATATAACGATGACTTTTATTGTGGCTACTCTCCAGAGCGAATTAATCCAGGCGATAAAATCAATATCTTGACCAAAATTAAAAAAGTAACATCAGGATCAACCCCAGCAGTTGCTGAGATGGTTGATAAACTCTACGCCTCAATTATTGAAGCTGGAACTCACAAGGCATCATCCATTAAGGTAGCAGAGGCATCTAAGGCTATTGAAAATGCACAAAGAGATTTAAATATATCATTTGTTAATGAATTAGCATTGATATTTGATAGGATTGGTATCGACACTAATGAGGTAATTGAAGCAGCGGCAACTAAATGGAATTTTCTAAAGTTTAAACCTGGTTTGGTGGGGGGACATTGCATTAGTGTTGACCCCTATTATTTAGCACATAAGGCCCAGAGCTTAGGATACTATCCAGAGGTGATACTCTCAGGTAGACGGGTAAATGATAATATGGGAATTTTTGTAGCTAACAAGTCAATTAAATTAATGAATAAAAAAGGAATTCAAGTTAGGGGCGCTAAGGCACTATTGTTGGGTATTACTTTTAAAGAAAATTGTCCAGACACCCGTAACTCTAAAGTTCCAGATATTTATAATGAATTAAAAAGTTTTGGAATGCAAGTAGACGTTTATGATCCTTACGCTAGTTCCTATGAAGTTGAAAAAGAGTTTGGAATTAAAATGATTTCGAAAACAAACCATTATGATTTGATTATTCTTGCTGTGGCTCATAAAGAATTTATGGAGCTTGATTTTAATGACGGATTAAAAAGAGATAAGGAGTCTGTTATTTATGACTTAAAATCAGTTTTAGATATTAATCAAGTGGATGCAAGACTTTAGTGTTATGAAGAATTATTTTGCCCATCATACAGCATTAATTGATCCAAATTGTTCTATTGGAGCATCTACAAAAATTTGGCATTTTTCTCATATTATGTCAAAAGCTAAGTTGGGCAAAAATTGTAACATTGGTCAAAATGTAGTGGTTTCACCGGAAGTAATACTTGGAAACAATGTAAAAGTTCAAAATAATGTTTCCATATACACTGGCGTGGTTTGTGAAGATGATGTTTTTTTAGGTCCCTCCATGGTTTTTACAAACATAATTAACCCAAGGTCCGCTGTAGTTCGAAGGGATCAGTATGTAAAGACTACTGTTAGAAAAGGTGTATCAATAGGGGCCAATGCTACCATTATTTGCGGAAATGAATTGGGAGTCTATAGTTTAATTGGCGCTGGTGCAGTGGTAACCAAATCGGTCTTACCATATGCGTTAGTGGTAGGAAATCCTGCTAAGCAAATAGGTTGGGTAAGTGAATATGGACACCGTTTGAATTTTGATAAAAATAATCTTGCACATTGTTCTGAGAGTGGTGAAAAATATATTCTAAAAGATAATTTGGTAATTAAAGAATGAAAAATTTTGTACTAATTGGTGCTGCTGGATATATTGCTCCAAGGCATATGAAAGCCATTAAAGAAACAGGTAATAATTTATTAGCTGCGTACGATCCATATGATGGTATTGGAATCATAGACAGCTTTTTCCCTCAATCTAGTTTTTTTACTGAGTTTGAACGTTTCGACCGACATTTAGAAAAATTAAAAAGAGGAGGAACCAAAATTGATTATGTTTCCATATGCTCTCCTAATTATCTTCATGACTCTCACGTTCGTTATGGTCTTCGCATTGGAGCTGATGTGATATGTGAAAAACCATTGGTTCTAAATCCTTGGAACATAGATGCATTGATAGAGTTGGAGGAAGGCTATCCTAACAAAGTAAATACAATTCTTCAACTACGTCATCATGAGGCTATTTTAGCTCTAAAAGATAAAATTGACAGTGGTTCAAAAGAAAAGGTTTATGACATTGAACTTAAATACATTACCTCCCGAGGCAAATGGTATCACACTTCATGGAAAGGAGACGAATCAAAGTCTGGTGGAATTGCCTCTAATATCGGGATTCACTTTTTTGATATGTTACAATGGATATTTGGGGCCATGCAAGATTTCTCTTTAGATATCAAGACAAATGACACCAATGCAGGAACCTTAGTATTTAAAAAAGCTAAAGTCAATTGGTATTTGAGTATCAATGCAAATAATTTACCACAGTCTGCGATAGATCAGGGAAATTCTACTTATAGGACATTGTCTATAGAGGGAGAGGAAATTGAGTTTAGTAAGGGTTTTACCGATTTACATAAAGTGAGTTATCAGAGGATAATTGCAGGTAAAGGATACGGTCTATCTGATGCAAAAAAATCTATAGATATTGTAAGTAAAATCAGAAATAAAGAAATATGAGAATAGACAATTCAAACATATTAGTTATAGGAGGGGCTGGATTTATAGGAAGTTTTGTTGTATCTGAATTATTAAAACATCCTGTAAAAAAAGTCGTTGTATACGATAATTTTGCTCGTGGTAATAAATCATATTTAGCTGCTCAATTAAATGATGAGAGGTGTTCTATTTTTCCCTTTGGAGGAGATATTCGTGAAACTGATATTTTAAACATTGCTATGGATGGAATGGACTACGTAATAAGTTTGGCTGCAATGTGGCTGCTTCATTGTAAGGATTTTCCTCGAACGGCATTTGATGTAAATATTACAGGGACATTTAATGTACTAGAGGCTTGTGTTAAAAATAATATTAAAAAACTGATTTGGTCGTCATCAGCCTCTGTTTATGGAGACGCCATTGAATTACCAATGACGGAGGAGCATCCATTTAATAATAAAAACTTTTATGGTGCTTCTAAAATTGCTGGAGAGGCAATGGCAACTGCATTTAATGATAGGTATGGCTTGAAAGTAATTGGTTTAAGGTACATGAATGTTTATGGTCCTCATCAAGATCAAACAGCAGCCTACACAGGTGTAGTTCCCATTATGTTAAATAAAATTGAGGCTGACGAAGCACCTACGATTAATGGTGACGGGTCTCAAGCGTATGATTTTATATATGTTGAAGATGTCGCTCGATCAAATGTACAGGCACTCATAAGTGATCAAGAATATGGGATGTATAATGTAGGAACGGAGGTTCAAACCTCTATCAATGAACTTTGTGAATTGATTTTAGAGTTAAAAAAGTCATCTCTTAAGGTAAAGTATAATCCCTATTCTGAGAATGATGCTCGGGCTATGGTAAAAAACAGAATTGGTTCTATTAAAAAAGCTCAGCAAGAGTTGGGATT
>MDTB01213027.1_pt1 | contig 12593 bp, 10 predicted proteins | sample 811161 | NCBI WGS metagenome assembly MDTB01 (sample SAMN05326650, study PRJNA326480) | marine metagenome | isolation source: seawater | place: Mediterranean Sea | collected 2009 | reverse complement strand
TGCCTTCTTCTGCTTATGAAGCGAAGGGACTTCTTAAGTCAGCTATTCGTGATAATAATCCTGTGGTAATTTTTGAAGACAAGCTGATGTATCAAGATAAGGCCGATGTTCCCGATGAGGAATATTTAATTCCTTTCGGGCAGGCACATGTAATTTCTGAGGGCGAAGATCTAACCTTCATTGCCACTTCTTCGATGGTGCAAGTTGCTATTGAGGCTAGGACAAAACTTGAAAAAGACGGAATATCAGCTGAGGTTATTGATCCCCGCACAATAGTACCGTTTGATGAGAAAACGGTTATTGATTCTGTACGAAAAACGAGCCGAGCGTTGGTTATTGACGAGGGACATCAAAGCTTCGGTATTACTGCTGAAATAGCCTCCATAATCTCAGAAAAGGCATTTTATCACCTTGACGCGCCTGTACAGAGGATGGGAGCTATGGATGTTCCAGTTCCATTCTCTCCTGTGCTTGAGGATCTGACCGTTCCAACTGCTGACTCAGTTTACCGTCGGGCTACAAGTTTATTAAAAGGAGAATTGCCGTATGCTCCATGAGGTAATTATGCCGGCTTTGGGTATGACGCAAGATACAGGAAAGCTAGTAAAATGGCATAAGACCGTTGGTGAAAAGGTGCTGCGAAGTGAAATTTTAATGGAAGTGGAGACTGACAAGTCTACTATGGAAGTTGAAGCTGGGGCGGACGGGTTTATTTCTGAACTATTATGTGAAGAAGGTGACGATGTCCCTGTTGGACAGGTCATTGCCAAGATTACAGATGACGTAAGATCTGAGGAGAGTACTAACAAAGAAGAAGTTAAAGTCAACAATAATGATAAGGAGCTTCAAAACCACGAGTCCGCCAAACCGAGTGATGAAAGACCAGTATCAGATCTTTATGAAAGTCAAAATACGGGTGCGCAAATACTGACCAATACGAAACAATTTTCAGAACAGAAAATTTTGGCATCTCCTAAGGCTAAAAAGTTTGCAGAAAGCATGACCATTTCATTAGATATTTTACGAGAAAAAGGGGTAAAAGAACCTTATCATGTAGCAGATGTGATGGAGTTTATTCGGGAAGATACGGATGCGGATCAAGCAAGTTCGTTTGGTAAACCCAGCTTAAATGTCAGGACTGAATTTGGTCGAGGATTGATTTCAGCTGAAGTAGAAGAAACTACGTTCAAAAATATGTTGAGTGATTTAGAGTTTTTTGATAGCCACGAAATAGTGTTTTCTTCTTTCGCCGCTGGGGCATATCGTAAGGCACTTACAGATCCTGATGAGCCAATTCATGTTCGCTTTATCAATAATAGTGAAGTTGCTATAAACTTGGTTGACCCTGATAGTGCAGGGTTTAGAGATAATACCAGTAAAGATGAATTAGCTCAGGGAGCCCCAAGTTTTATAATAAGAGATATCTCTAAATATGCCCTAAATTTTGTTTCATCAGCTGAACTCGAGAAACCGGAAATTGTGATTGCGCGGAAAGAAGTTAATGGCGTAGGCTATTTTGTATTTGCTTTGGCTTACAGCAGCCATGATATGGGTTCATCCTTTGCAATCAAATTCTTGGACGGACTAGTAAAGAGAATTATGATGCCGTTATATCATTTAACTTAAAATCGGAGTGAGGAATTGGAACATACAGACCTATACATTAACGGGAAATGGACCGCAGGTTCAGCCGGTAATCGCTTTAATGTGTATAATCCAGCGGATGAATCAATTTTAGCATCAGTTGCATCTGCGGAAATAGAAGATGCTTACTCAGCATTGGATGCGGCAGAAGCGGCTTTTGCAACCTGGGCAAGTAGACCACCGCGAGAAAGGGCAGAGGTTCTAAGAAAAGCCTTTGAGCTTATGAGTGCGAAGAAAGAAGAATTTGCTCGCTTAATAACGTTAGAAAATGGCAAGGGTCGAACTGATGCGATGGGTGAAGCAGCATATGCCGCGGAATTTTTCCGCTGGTTTTCTGAGGAGGCGGTTAGATCTGAAGGTTTGTTATCACGCGGACCATCATCAAACGCCCGCATAATGGTTCAAAACAAACCGGCTGGAATAGCGGTATTGATTACACCTTGGAATTATCCTGCGGCGATGGGAACTAGAAAGATTGCACCGGCATTAGCCGCAGGTTGTCCAGTGATAATTAAGCCGGCGTCTGAGACGCCACTGACAATGCTTGCTTTAATGCCTCTCCTGGAAGAAGCTGGTGTTCCTCCGGGCCTTGTTAACGTACTCCCCTCGCGAAGTACCGGAGCAATAGTTGACATGATGCTACACGACTCGAGAGTAAGAGTAGTTTCGTTTACAGGGTCAACCGAAATTGGTCGGAGATTACTGCATAGTGCTGCTGATAAAATTATAAAACCTGCGATGGAATTAGGAGGAAATGCACCACTGCTCGTTCTTCATGATGCAGACTTAGACGTTGCTGTCGAGGGAGCCATGCTTGCAAAAATGCGGAATTTGGGAGAGGCGTGTACTGCAGCGAATCGATTTTATGTCTCAAGCCATATTGCTGATGAGTTCATAAAGAAATTTACCAAAAGAATGGTGAATTTAAAGGTAGGAAACGGACTAGATCCTACAGTAGATGTCGGTCCTTTAATCAATGCCGATACCCGTGATAAAGTGGTTTCATTTGTAGAAGATGCTCTTAAGAAGGGAGCAAAATTAGAACTTGGAGGAAAGTTGCCTGATGGCAAAGGCTTCTATTTTCCTCCGACTGTGCTTTCCAACGTGCCACAGCACGCAAGCTGTGTTCACGATGAAATTTTTGGACCTGTGGCTGCCATACAAACTTTCGATAATGAAGAGGATGTTATTAAGAGAGCGAATGATACCGAATATGGGTTGGTAGCCTACGTTTTTACCCGGGATATAAAACGAGGTTTAAAGGTAAGCGAACAGCTTGATTATGGAATGATTGGACTAAATCGTGGATTGGTCTCTGATCCAGCAGCGCCTTTCGGTGGTACTAAAGAATCAGGTCTTGGACGGGAGGGCGGTCATGAGGGAATGTTGGAATTCATGGAGTCGCAGTACATTTCAGTAGACTGGTAAGAGGATCAACAGTTAAGCCTTTTTAATGCATAAGCAGATGAATATATTTGACAGGACACTTTGCAAACTTGGAGAAGGCCCTATTTGGCATCCACTCAGAGAAAGCCTCATTTGGTTCGATATTCTCGACAAGTGTTTGTTTGAGCGTCCAAAGGATAGTTTGGTGGCAAGAAAAATTAACTTTGAAGTTTATGTGTCGGCTGCTGGCTGGGTAAATCAAGCTGATTTATTGGTTGCATCTTCTAATGAATTGCTTCTAGTTAATCTTGATACGGGAAATTTCAGAAAACTTGTAAGTTTGGAATCTGAAAATTCTTTGACCAGATCAAATGATGGTCGGGCAGATCCTTTCGGTGGTTTTTGGATTGGAACAATGGGTATAAAAATGGAAAAAGGGAAGGGATCAATATATAGATTTTATAAAGGAGAGCTTAGAAAACTTTTTTCGTCAGTATCCATCCCAAATTCAATTTGTTTTTCGCCAGAGGGGAAAATTGCATATTTTACTGACACCATAGAAGGCGAAATTCTTAGGGTTTCATTGGACTCATTGGGTTGGCCTAAATCAAAACCAGATGCATTTGTTAACTGTAGGTCTGAAGGGATAAACCCTGATGGGTCTGTAGTAGATAGTGATGGATGTTTATGGAACGCACAATGGGGGTCTTCCAGGGTGGCAAGGTATAATCAGAACGGTGAGTTAATTGAAATTATTGAATTAGATGTTCCTCAAGCGAGCTGTCCTGCATTTGGCGGAGAAAATTTTTCAACTTTGTTTGTTACTTCTGCGCTTACAGGCATGTCGGACCTTGAATTGCAAAAGGCACCGCTATCTGGCGCAACATTTTACGCTCAGACTTCGACGATTGGCCAAAAAGAGAACCAGGTTAAGTTTTAGTCAAACATCTTCCATTTTTTGGGGAATATTAGTTAAAGTGATACACACGGTTATTCATTGAAAACTCCAACCCTTGGCAGCAGGTTGAGCACGCTCGCTATATCAGAGCACACTTTATTTTTGATATAGATCTCGCCTGCAACGCGATTGAAACGCAAAGATTTAAAAAGGGAACAGTTTGAGGCTCGCCTTGGGCAATGTTGCTAATGAATTCCCTCATTGATGCTTGAAAGCAATCGGTTCTTTTTTTGGTTGCTAAGTCAATCTACAAATTTTAAAAAGTAATTACTGTCGAACCCACTGTTTGTCCTGTTTCCAATGCTTCATGGGCTTCTGCAATGTTTTCGAACTTAAAGGTTTGGCCTATTGTTATATTTACCTGTTTTGATAGAATTTTTTCGAATAGGCCCTTCGACATTTCTTGACAGCTATCATGAGTTTCGAGATGTGGTTTAAATAGAGTTGGCCGCGTTAATTTTAGAGACCCTTTAGTTTGTAATAAACTAATATCTACGGGAGGAACTTTTCCCGATGTATTGCCAAATGAAATCATTATACCCAAAGGTCTCAGACAATTTAGAGACCTTTCAAAGGTGTCTTTGCCAATGGAATCCATTACGACTGGAACCCCGTTCCCCTCGGTTATTTCACGACATTTTTGGACGAAGTCCTCTCTTTTATAATTGATTGCATGAGAGGCACCATGTTGAAGAGCAATTTTACACTTTTCGTCGTTTCCAACGGTTCCAATAAGGTTTATTCCCTCGGATCTAGCCCATTGGCATGCTAACAAGCCGACTCCCCCCGCAGCTGCGTGAAACAACACAGTATCTCCAGAGGATAAAGGAGTGGTTTTATGAAATAGGTATTGTACCGTCAGTCCTTTAAGCATCAAAGCGGCACCCTCTTCAAAGGATATGGCATCTGGTAATTTACATACTTGTGTACTCTCCATTGTTCGTGCTTCGCAATACGCTCCTATTTGTGCCGAAGCGTATGCAACACGATCGCCTGTTTGTAAATGCTTTACGTTTTCACCAACTTCTAAAATTATGCCAGAAGCTTCCATGCCAAGGCCACTAGGCATCGGTAAGGGGTATATGCCTTCTCGATGGTATATATCAATAAAATTGAGTCCGATAGCTCTGTGCCTGATGGTTACTTCGTTTTTCTGAGGCCTTTTCAAAGATTTTTCTTCGAAAGACATCACATCTCGTCCTCCTGGTATCTTAATACTTACGCTTTTCACCCTCTCGTTATTCATTTATTTTTCCCTAATGCGTAAAATTTATTATTTTTGTCTTTTGTTGTACTAAGCTTTCCAGATAAAGTATGAGTAAGTTGTAAAGCGAAAGTCAGCACAGAGCATAACAAATAAATTATTTTATTGTAACAGTTTTATAGGCTATTAAAGATTTGTGAAGGAATCAGTGGTTTTTAGTACTTGCTAGCCAAGCTCCCTTGTCAATTTTGTCATCGAGAGGATAGTCCTGTGACATTTAATAAAAATATTAAGATTGCTCCGTCAATCTTAGCGGCGGACTTTTCAAACTTTGGGAGCGAGTGTAGAGCAATTGAAGAGCAAGGATGTGATTGGGTCCATATTGATGTTATGGATGGTCATTTCGTGCCAAATATAACGTTTGGAGCGGAAACCTGTAAGGCTATCAGGCCTCATATAAAAACGCTGATGGATGTGCACCTGATGATTTCCCCGGTCGATTCATATATTGACTCATTTGTGGAAGCAGGAGCCGACATCATTACAGCTCACATAGAGGCTAGTCCTCACATTCATAGAACACTTCAGGCTATACGCTCAAATGGCGTAAAGGCAGGAGTAGCATTAAACCCAGCGACCTCACTTACGAAGCTCGAAAACGTGCTAGATATGGTTGATTTAGTTTGTATAATGACCGTAAATCCAGGGTTTGGAGGTCAAAGATTTATATTTTCCCAAGTCAAAAAGATCAGTAGGCTGAGTCAAATGGTAGGTGATAGACCAATTCATATTGAAGTAGATGGTGGTATTACTGCAGAAACGGCTCCTCTTGTAGCTGGGGCAGGGGCTGATGTCCTAGTCGCTGGATCAGCTGTTTTTAATGGTGGCTCCGTACTAAAACCAGAAATTTATGGAGAGAATATCTTGGCAATTAGAAAAGCCGCTTTGTCAGTTAGTTAAGAAAAGGAAGTGTGATGGCAGCGATACCACCAATTTGTGATTTTAATAAGGAAGCGCAAGACTTTAAACTTATGGGAGTTGATGAAAAGATCTATGAATACAAAGATATACAAGGTTCAAATGGCACATTGATAATGTTTATTTGTAATCACTGCCCGTATGTTTTAGCAGTTATAGATCGTATAATAAGAGATGCTCGGGAACTAAAAGAATATGGTATTGGTGTTGCAGCGATTTGTTCCAATGATTCGGATGCTTATCCAGATGATTCTTTTGAAAACATGAAAAAAGCTTCAGGTGAAAAAGCATTTCCCTTTCCTTATCTACACGATGTAGATCAGACCGTTGCTAGAGCTTACGATGCAGTTTGTACACCAGACTTTTTTGGATATAACTCTGAGGCAAAGTTGCAGTACAGGGGTCGATTAGATGCTTCCAGAAAGATAGCGGGTGCAGAGAACCTCCCTCGAGACTTATTTGACGCAATGGTAGGAATTGGGCGAACAGGCTTTGGTCCAAAGGAGCAACATGCTTCAATGGGTTGCTCAATAAAATGGAAATAAAGATACAGTAATATAAAAAAATTATTTTTTGGAAAAAGTTTACTATGGCTTGGGTTTAAATTTGGTTCAAACCTACCATTGCTGTTTTAACCGGGCACTTATCAGACTCATGAGATTAGAAAATGGGATCAGGAAAAAGAACTTTAAACTTAGAGGAAGTCTCCAGTACTAATTTGGAATTTATATGACGAATAAACAGGTTTATCAGGCATCGGATAATTATTTTTCGCGAGCTTTCAAAATATCATACTTGGTCAGGGCTTTCCTGTTTGCTTTTGTTATTGTTGTTATCTTCTTTTCGCTATTAATAGGTGTTGCTCCCTTAAGCCCGTCAGAAATTGGTTATGCAATATTAAATTTGTTACCATTTTTTGAAATTGATACAAGGCTTAGTAATATGGAGCAAATCATCCTTTGGCAGTGGCGGGCTCCAAGAGTACTTTTGGCATTTTTTGTGGGGGGATCGTTGGCTTTGGCTGGTGCCGGATTCCAGGGAATTTTTCGTAATCCTTTGGCTGACCCTTTTTTGTTGGGAGCTGCCGCTGGTGCCGGTCTTGGAGCTACACTAGTTATGGTTTCAAACCTAGATGCAGTTTTTCAACATGTCGATTTTGTTCCATTGGGCGCTTTCGTAGGCGCTCTCGGTGCAACAGCAATAGCGGTTAGTGTAGGTAGACTTGCTGGAAACGTGCCCGCATCGTTACTGCTCGCAGGAGTTGCCACTGCGGCGTTCTTAACCGCGTGTCAAACCTATCTAATGCAGAGAAACTTAATGTCCTTACAAGAAATATATGGTTGGCTTATTGGGCGTCTTTCAACATCTGGGTGGAATGAAGTTATTGTCATAGTTCCATATTATCTCTTGTGTTTCTGTATATTGTTTTTACATAGGCGTGAGCTGGATTTGCTTCGATTGTCAGAAGAAGAGGCCTTGTCTCTCGGAGGCAACCCAAAAAGAACTCGATATATAGTTATTATTTCGTGCGCATTTTTGACTGCTATCGCGGTCTCAGTAAGTGGGTTGATAGCTTTCGTAGGCATAATTGTTCCTCATTTAATTAGACTAGGCATAGGCTATAGTTATCGATTAATAATCCCACTATCGGCGTTATTGGGTGGCGTATTTTTAGTGCTTGCCGATATCTTTGCGAGAGTTATAGTAGCTCCAGCAGAGCTCCCTATTGGTGTGATAACAGCTTTTCTTGGGGCACCGTTCTTTGCTTGTATACTGGTTTTAGCGCGCGGGAAAATATAGAAATTTAAAATGGATATAGAATTAAGAAATTTATCTTTAACTATCTCTAAAAATCGAATTTTAAACAATATTAACGCTGATTTTTTTCATTCCTCTATTACTGGTATTTTAGGCGAAAATGGATCGGGAAAATCATCACTCTTAAAATGCATTGCTGGTTTGGTTACTCATACTGGAAGCGTAACTTTTTCTGGAGTTGGCAAAAGAAAATTAGGTTATGTTCCCCAGCAACCTGCTATTCCTATTGGCATGACTGTCGCAGAATTCATACTATTGGGCAGAACAACACATTATAATTGGTATGTAGGTGAAACAGAATCTGATTTTAATAGATGCAGAGAAGCAATAAACGATGTTTCATTAACAAATTACTCAGGTCGATATGTTGATACGTTGTCAGGTGGAGAGATGCAAAGAGCTGTTTTGGCAAGGGCTATTGCTCAGGAAGCCAATATTCTCATTTTGGATGAGCCAACAAGCGCACTCGACCTAAAAGGCCAAATAGAAGTTTTTTCACTGTTACTGCAATTACAAAAAAAATTCAATTTGACAATTATTATAGCATTACATGATCTTAATGTTGCAATAAATTTTACTAATTATGTCCTATTTTTGAAAAAAGGAAGTTTGGTAAGAGCGGGTAAAACTAATTCGATAATGACATCGGATAATCTTTCAGACCTTTACGGTGTTCCAGTTGAAGTTGTGTCAAGCTTAGAAGGTGAAAAATTAATTGTGTCGCGATACAAAAGTTGAAAGTGAAAAAAATTCTCTTGACCAGAGCTTATGCTTAACGTTACCTATTATTCATAGGGTTCATGAACTAAAATTCATGATTAAAACGGGAATACGGTTAGAAGCCGTGGCTGCCCCCGCAACTGTAAGTGGAGAGCCCCTTTTAATTAAGCCACTGAACCAACAGGTTTGGGAAGGCAAAAAGGGGCGGAGACTCGCGAGCCAGGAGACCTGCCTTATACCTTCACCCTCTTGATGAGCGGGGTGCTCTTCAAGGCGTACGTCCGCAGAGGTGATTTAAGATCGCTTGGTCTGTGGAGTAGGACTCCATGAACATGTTAACCGTGCTTTTTTAATAAGGCTATTTGTGGGGATAAAATGTATATTAAATTGTATCATATTGTGGTTTGTGCGTGTTTAATGGCCACAGTTGTTGGTGCAAAGGCGGAAGAAATAGAGTTAAACGAAATATCTATTTTGGCAAATCGTGTTGCAACTCCTTTAGAGAGTGTTGGATCATCGGTCATGGTTTTGACTGAAGAAGATATATCAGTTTCAGCGGAGTCATACGTACTAGACTTTATTTCAAAACTCCCGGGAGTCAATATATCTCAAAATGGACCTAAAGGTTCGACATCTGGCTTAACTTTACGTGGTCTTGGCCTTAAATATGTAAAGGTGTTAGTAGATGGAATTGATATTGGCGATGTTTCTAGTATCCCAGTCACGGCAAATGTATCGGGCATGCTTCTTAATGAATTTGAAAGAATTGAGGTTTTACAAGGAAGTCAGTCGGCTCTTTATGGAAGCTCGGCAATAGGGGGAGTAATATCTCTGACAACAAAAAAAGCAGCCGGAGAGAGCAGCTCTTTTTCCGTTGAAGCTGGCACCTATGGAACGGTATCTTTGAAGGCTGGAAAAACCTTCTCTTCTGATAACTCTGATATACTGGTGTCTGGGAGCTATTTTACAACTGATGGCTTCTCTGCAAAAGCGGATGGAGTTGAGAATGATGGATATTCAAGTTCGAGGATGTCAGCATCGGGATCTTACTATATATCTGATAAAAATTCAGTAACAATATCAATGTTTAAGCAAGAAGAAGACGGCGAGCAAGATGGGTATGATCCTATCTCCTTTGCGTTCGTTGACAAAGATGATGAAGTATTTGCAAACGAGAGTTTAGGTATTGGTGCTGGCATTGAAATGAACTCAGGGAATCTCGTGCGAGAACTGAATGTCAGTTTTTTTAATACTGATAGGTTTTACACTGGTCCCTACAATTACGAAGGCACCAATCTGGAGGTTTCCTGGCAAGAAGAAAGAGTGCTTGGGGAGGGCTCCTTGATCTATGGATTAGTGGCGGATAGTGAAAAAACTCTTGTTGAAGGCATCAGCAAGGAGATAAACCAATCACATATTTTTAGTGAATACATATTTACTGACGAAAAAAAATTTAGTTTTACATTAAGTGGTCGTGCATCTGGACACTCGGAATTTGGGGGAAGCTCTACCGCTCGTTTAAGCGCCTCATACAAGCTAGATGGAGGAACAATTTTTAAGAGTTCGCTTGGGTCGGGGTATAGAGCACCCTCAATGTACGAACTTTTTGCACCATATTATGGAAATAGTAATTTAGAACCAGAAACTAGTCTTACTTCAGATTTTGGTGTAGAAGTGCCTCTGGCACTCAAAAAGGCTTCGATAAGTGCCACTGTTTTTGAAACTACAATCGCTGATAGAATCGTATATGATTACGACACTTATGCTTATGGACAAAGCACCGTATCAGAAAAAAGGGCAGGTTATGAGATAGGTTTTGATTATAAATTAAACTCCAATTCTCATGTAAACCTTTCATTTAGTCACACCGATGATGGGCGGGGTAATAGAGTTCAAAAAGTACCAGAGAATGATTTTACTCTAAGTGTCAGGACAGAGCTAGTTTATGGAATAACTTTAAGTGGAGCACTGCAGAGTGTCTCTGGGTTAGAGGATTTTGTTTTACTTCCTGATTATAGCATTGTTTCTCTAAGAGGCTCTTACCCTCTTACGGAAGAGGTTGACGTTTATATAAGAGGAGAGAATGTTTTTGATACTCAGTATCAAACGGCAAGCGATTATGGGACTTCTGGTAGAGCCTTTTATACGGGGTTTAACACGAAATTTTGATTTACATGATTGAAACTATAATGAATAGTGGGAAAAAAAGTGCCCAAAACTAAGAATTTATCGGTCTTAATATCATTAGTCTTCCATACAGCGGGGCTGGGTTTTGTTTTGTCTGACACCCCAGATTTTGATCAAGAAAGTCAAAGAAACGAAAGACAGATTTCAGTTTCTTTGATTCCAGTTTCGGAATTTGACGCTAAATTTTCAAAGGCTCCTGAATTAGTATTTCAAAAGCCCAAATTACAAAAGAGACAACATCTTTCGCACCCGAGTCCCGAACCCCTTGAATTCTACGATCTAAAAGACAGTGATTCTGGGCCCCTGAAGTTTAGTAATCTGGAAGTACTTGCGAGACCTCCTGATATTTCAGAACTATTGAGAAGAAGAGAACCATCATTAGCCCCTGACACAATTAAAGAGTTGGAAAACCCTAGTGACACCAGCTCTAAAAGTGCCCTGGGAGTACAAAAACATGTAGGCGCTGTAGTTACCTCAGTTTTGGAGGCTATTATTCCTAGAATTGAGAGTAATGAGGTTTTCAAAAGTATAACGAATGAGAAAGTAGAAAAAAGGCGAGGTAATATGCTTGTTATCTCCAATCGTTTGACCAATGTATTGGAGCAAGTTACTAACACAACTTCAGTAAATCGTCTGAAATACAGTAATAATCAAACAGTTAATCATGAAGATATCAAATTTGATAGTATGGAAAATGAGGAGCTTAAAAATGCAAAACTTTCCAGTATGGAAGGTTTACAGTTTTTTTCAAAAACAGCAATCCCAAAACCCGTAGAGAACTCGGTGCCACCGCCAAATTTAATTGAAAGTATTAAACAGCCTAAAAGTGAGAATGGAGCAATTTCAAATGCGATTTTAGAGACCACTATCTCGGATAGAGCTCGAGCCACCTTGCCGAGGTATCAAAGAAAGTTAAGTATAGGTTTATCAGTTCCTCGAGGCGAGGAAAAATTGGCTTCAATTCGAGATAATGCTTTTAAAATATCGGAAGCCAAGCCAAATAATGAGAGAGCTAATTTCAGAGATGGGGTAGAAGAGCATATTTCTAGTAGTTGGGGATCAGCAATAGAGCAGAAGATTTTAAGTAATTTAGTATATCCAAAAAAGGCTCGAAATATGCTCTTAACTGGGAAAGTATTTTTAAAATTAGAGATTTTTGCAGATGGCACCATTTCTCGTGTATTTATAAGGAGATCATCAGGTCATTCTATACTTGATAAAGCTGCGAAAGCGGCTGTCTTGAGATCACTCAAATTACCTGCTGCACCTGATTATTACCCAAATAAGAAATTTATTTTTAACTTACCTGTAAAATTCAGTGTTTAGGCTTTTCCGCAAATTGAACCATCCGTTGTAAGATCTTATTACCCAATACGCCTTCATGAAAAATTGCAGCACAAATATGAATAAGAATGAGGGTTAGGAGAATTTTTGAGGAATAAGAGTGTATTTCAATTGCAAATCTAAGTCCGAGAAACCATCCAATAAATCCGCTGATTGGCATTAGGAACAATAAACTGTAAAGAAAAAAATGTGATAGTTTTGCAATTATTTTTAGGGGATGGGGGACTTCCAATGGTAATGATGGGACTCTTGTTTTTAATCTTAAGGTTAGACGAAAAATCATAGCAATGAGTATTATAAATCCAGTAATAATATGTAGTATTGTCTTACTGCTGAGATGGTTAGCCCATACTC
>MDTB01042496.1_pt1 | contig 12594 bp, 10 predicted proteins | sample 811161 | NCBI WGS metagenome assembly MDTB01 (sample SAMN05326650, study PRJNA326480) | marine metagenome | isolation source: seawater | place: Mediterranean Sea | collected 2009 | reverse complement strand
GGAAATGGTTTTTTTAATATTCTAATTTAGAAATTGCATCTAATTCCATAAATAATGGACATTTCTTTTGATACTTATCAATATTTTGATTATCTACATGTGCATCTAAGAAAAACATAGTTTTATTCAATTTAAAATCATCACTTTTAATATATTTTTGTATTTTTGTACTATCATCTAAATACAAACTTAATTTTCCACTATCAATATCCGATTTAAAAATTTTTTTTCCTAACTCAATAAAATCTTTTCTAATTTCAACACTAAATACTTTGTCAAAACCTGATGATAAAGCTTGTTTACATGAGATATCACATCTTGGATCATACAAACCTGTTTCAAAATAATAAGTACAATTATTTTCTTTTCTAACTTTCTCTAAATCAAAACTAATTGGCATATTAACATAATTAAAAACAAATTATTAATTCTATTAATGTTAATTACGAATAACTTTATAGGAAAAACTCTATCTGGTTTAGCTTTATCATCTTGGATTACCAAACCAATCACTACGATTCAAAATGCGTTATCAATGAATAGTGTGTCATCACTAGGTCTAAATTCAAGTATAATAGATTCGAATCCATATATTTTTAACAATCAATTAGACTACGGTTTACCAATAACTAATCAAAGATCTTCTGGTAGATGTTGGTTATTTGCTACTTGTAATTTAATAAGAATGTTAGGATATGAATCTCTTGAGAAAGAATATGGTAAAATAGAAGATTTTGAAATAAGTCAAAATTATTTATTTTTTTGGGACAAATTTGAAAGGTATCATAGAATACTTAGATATTATTTAAGTATCAAAGCTGAAGATAAAAATAAAGATAGATATTTATATCAGTTGTATCAAGATCCTTTAGGAGATGGTGGTCAATGGGATATGGCAAAAGAAATAGTTAGAAAATATGGTGTAGTGCCCAAACAGGTTTATCCGGACACTCATCATTCGAAATCAACTAGAGAAATGAATAGAATATTAACAGTTCAACTAAAAAATGATTTGAAAACATTAGATTCAATTGATATGGATGTGCTGGAAAGTAATATTGACATAATGATGAACAGAATATTTAAAATGTTAGTTGGATTTCTTGGAAAGCCTCCTACAAGTTTTGATTGGACTTTCAAATCAAAGGATTCTAAAATTAATTCTATTAAAAACATGGAACCATTAGATTTTTTAAAAAAATTAAATTTTAATCCTGATGAATGGGTATCGGTTATTAATGATCCAAGAAAAGAGAATTCATTTAACAAATTTTATTATATAAAATATTTAGGAAATGTATTAAATGTACACGTTGGATGGATTAATTTAGATATGAAGAGAATAAATGAATTAACTAAAAAGTCGATTGATAATAAACAACCAGTATGGTTTGGGTGTGATGTTGGAAATGAATGGGATAAAAGTTCTGGAGTTCAGCATCCTGGTATTATTGATACCAATAGTATTGTTGGTTTAGATAATACATTAAATAAAGAGGATAGACTAAAATCATATTCTTCTTTGCCAAATCATGCGATGTTAATAACTGGATACCATGAAGATAGAAATGAAGTATTACGTTGGAAGGTAGAAAATAGTTGGGGTAAAGGATCAGGCTCAGATGGATTCCTTTTAATGACAAATGAATGGATGAACCAATACGTTTTCCAAGTATTAGTTAATAAAAATTTATTAACAAAGGAAGAGTTAAATGTTTTAAATTCTGATGAAAACTGTTTTATAGAGCCATGGGATCCTTTAGGTACTCTTGCGTAATTCACAATATTTACAAAAATAAGAAGTATTATCAAGATCATTCATTATCCATTCATGTTTACAAATCTGGTTTAATGTGTTATTAATCATTAAAATCATGTTTTCTAGTTTTTTATTAGCATCTAAATTCTTTTCAATGTTAATAAATAACATATCTTTTTTTATTTTTAAATTTTCAATTTGCTTAAGATTCATATTTATATAAAATAACTATACATTTTATCAAAATTCTTTGAATTAAATTCAACACTTTTAGATGCTAGACTAATAATTCTTGATTCATTAGAAATCAAATGAGATATTCCTATTTTGTCTTCTTTAATGGTTGAATGCCAAATTGAATAAAAACCATTTAATAAGGTCAAAAGATTCCATGCTGCAGGAGCCCAATCAGATTTATGATAAGATGAATTTGTGAGACAGATCTTTTTATTTACTTCAAATCTTCCATTTGGTGTTAGAACATAGTAATTAGGTGGTGAAAATGGATAATTTTTATTATGTTCTAGTTTACAAATATAATGACCATCTTTAAATGGCGAATCATTATCCCCTTTTATCAAGAAGTATATTTCCAAGATATTATCAGGATTTGGATAAATCTTGATATTATTAGGTTTATTTGAATTAAACTGTTTTATTTCACCAGTAATTCTTTTTAGAGTTATGTTGCTTAAATTTTGGAGGCTTGTCATTAAATATAACAGAATAGTTTGAGGCAAAGATAAATCAATTTTTACCGTATTTTCTTTAAAAGAAGTTTGTATTATGCTGAATCATTTTTACTTTTTATTCCAATTGTACTTAATAATTGCTCTAGAGTTAATTCACTCGGATCAATTTCTTCAGGCAATGAAATATTTTGTTTCTTTTTCTTTCCTTTCATTGATACTTGAGCATAATATCCATATGGTCCTTTTTTAACATTTATAACTTTATCTTTTAATTTGAATGTTTTCAATGAATAGGGATCTCCTGATTCTATTAGTTCCTTGGCATAGTTAATATCAATATTTGACTCATTCTTTGTTGCATCTTTAATTGAGACAGTACTTTTAGAATATTTTAAATAATATCCATATTGACCTTTGTGAAGATAAACATCAGATTTATCATATTTACCTAACATTATTGGAAATCTAAGCAAACTAATTGCATCTTCCAAAGATATTTCTCCTTGTTGTTTAACTGGTGCAAACTTCCATTTTGTATCTTCCATAATTTTTACGTATGGACCATATTTTCCTTCTCCTTGAAATATTTCTTTTCCAGTGTCATCTTTACCAACTAATCTATCTGTACTACTCAAACTTTCAATATGTCCCATCTCTTGGCTTAACTTTTCAACAATTGGACTGAACATTTTATAAAATTTTTCTAAAACATTAAACCATTTTGCTTCTCCGGAAGCAATTTTATCCAAATATTTTTCAAACTTAGCAGTGAAATCTACTTGCATTACTGGTTCAAAATTTTCGGCCATAAATTTATTTACAGTTATACCCATTTTTGTTGGACAAATTTTTTTATTTTCTTTACCAATAACAATATCTTTAGTTGATTGAGATACATTTATCTTATCTTTTTTCTTTGTTAAAACTAATTGAATTGATTTTTTTTGAAACCCTTCAACATTCTTAATTTCTACATAATTCCTATCAATAATTTTAGATATAATACTAGCATAAGTAGAAGGTCTACCAATACCATTTTTTTCTAGATGTTTTACTAATCCAGCTTCGTTAAATCTAAACGGTAGCTTACTATATTCTTCATTAACGTTTATATTGGAATATTTAACAGTTTTTCCTTTTTTAATGCTTAATTGACCGGACATTTCTTTACTATCTTCCGAATCTTGATCTTTAGCATTATTGTAGACCACCATAAATCCTGCAAATTTTACATTTTCTAAAACTGATACAAAGAATGTATCTTTAGGTAATTTAGATTTTTTAGATGTTGATAATAAATCTAATTCTATAGTTTGTACCTCAACTACAGCATTTGCCATCTGACTTGCTAATGTTCTATTTCTTATTAATTTATAAACTTTCTCACAATCAGATGATAATCTTCCTTCTGCACTTTCAACCGATATTTTTGTAGGTCTAATTGCCTCATGTGCTTCTTGTGCTCCTTTACTTTTTTTACTATAGGTTTTCGGATCAGAGTATTCTTTACCATAGGTTTTAATGATAAAATCTTTACATTCAGTCATTGCTTGTTCTGATAAATTAGTAGAATCGGTTCTCATATATGTTATCATACCAGCTTCATACAGTTTTTGAGCAGCATCCATAGTTCTTTTTACAGAAAAATGTAATTTGGTTGATGAATCTTGTTGTAATGTAGAAGTAGTAAATGGTGCAGAAGGTTTTCTAACTGAATCCTTTATTGATACATTATCAACAGTAAACTCATCATCTTCTTTTATATTTTTCAAAAAAGTTTCAGCATCTTCTTTGTTTTCAAATTTATAAAGATCTTTACCTTGTTGAAGATTACCATTAAATTTAGTTTTTTTATATTCAAAATTTGCCATAGTTTTAAAATATGGATTAGAAACAGATTCTTTTATTTCGTCTTCTTTATCAACAATAATTTTAACAACTACAGATTGGACTCGTCCGGCAGATAGTTGTCCCTGCATCTTTTTCCATAGAATAGGGCTAATTTTATAACCAACTAATCTATCGAGCAATCTTCTTGCTTGTTGTGCATAAACCATATCATAATTTATTGTAATTGGATTTTCAATAGCATTTTTAATAGCTGTCTTCGTAATTTCATGAAAAACAATTCTATCGTATTCTTTTAGTTTTAGTAGATCCTTCAAACTTGCAGCTATCATTTCACCTTCTCTATCCTCATCTGCTGCCAATATTACTTTTGAACAATCTTTAACTAATCCTCTTAGCTCTCTGACTATTTTTTCTTTTCCAGGAATAATATTATAATTTGGTTCAAAATTTTTTTCAACATCAATAGATAATTCCTTTGAATTTAGATCTCTACAATGCCCAAAAGATGCTTTAACAATATATTTTCCATTTTTTAAAGAATTTAAATATTCCTCAATCTTTTTAATTTTTCCAGGAGATTCTACAATAACAAGTATTTTATTCATTATTATTGTATAATTAAAGTTACATTTTTAAATATCAATATTTTTTTTACTTTAAGCACTAGGTGAATTTAAATTTTCATCTTGATCAATTTTGTAATATCCTAGGCCTTTATCACCATGCTTATAAACATATCCTAATTTTGAACCATTGAAGTCTGTTGATTCTATAAAGTTTTCGACAACATTATTTGACTTGTAATATCCTAGGCCTTTATCACCATGCTTATAGACATATCCTAATTTTGAACCAGTAAAATCTGTTGATTCTATAAAATCTGGATTTTCTTCATCAGAATCAGGTTCATATTCAACATCAGATTCAGATTCTTCATCTACTTTTGAAACTTTTACTTCCTCATCATCAGAATCAGAATCAACATAATTTCTTAAATTAATTTCAGGATTTATTTTCTCTTTTTTATCTGTTTCCTCATCATCTGAATCTGAATCAACATAACTTTGTAAATCAATACCTCCAGGAACTTGACCCATATTTTTTTCTGGTAATTTTGCATTAATTTTCTCTTCTTTTTCAGGCTCTAAAAATGATCCTTGTGTTTTTCCTTCAAATGCTTCGATGTACATCTTAGCTGAAAAATCTGAAGTTATTATAGTATCAGAATTTCTTAATTTATCAATAACAGTTTCCCTTTCATTATCACTAGTCATTAATTGACCTATTTTAAAAGCTAAATTTTTATATGAATTTATTTCCATTGGTAAATCTGCTGATAATAATCCATGAAAACAAGAAAAAACATTTTTGTTCCATAAAACTGGAATACAACCTGCTACTAGAGCTTCCATAACTGATAAACAATCATGTTCATTTGGTGAGCCTGTATAATACATCAAAAAATTAGATCTTTGGAATTCTTTTGCAATTTCTTCTTGACTTACTCTTCCATGATGATGAACTCCATCTTGAAGTAACAAACTACTTAATTCAGCTTTTAATTCTTTGCTTACACCAAAAAATCCATAATAAACATGAAACTCTGCATCTGGATGCATTTTTATAATCTCAGGCCAAAAATGTTTCAAAGTATGCAGCAAACCATTATCATACTTACAAGTCCAGCATATTCTCTTTCTATTTTTTTCTAAACCATAATCTTTTTTAAAGATTTCCATATTTACTCCACTTGGAACAATAATATTTCTTAATCTGAATTTTAAATTACTTTTAGTTTCCTTTGGATTCATATGAATGTGATATGGGTTTTTCAATACAAATGTTATTTTTTCTGAGTTATAAAAATTAACAAATTTATAAAATTGGAATAAATTTGTATAAACATCTATGAAAATTTTCTCACAATTAATTTTTTCAAAAATTCTTTCATATTGACATATTGGAATGAATCCAGTGTAATCAACAAATATTAAATACTTGCACTTTCTTCTTACATTCCAATATTTTAAATTATAAAATATAATCCCATCTTTTTTCAATTCATTTTCTTTAAACTTTCCATAAACTGATACTGAGTATCCATTTTTTATAAACTCTTGACCTAAATCAATACATCTCCTTCTATATACATTCAAACTTTTATCTTGTGGATCCCAGAACTCCTCTAAACTTCCATAGTAAAAAACAATATCAGTTTCAATTTGATTATTAATATTTTTAAAATTTTCCATGTACCCATTAAATATACTATCATTTTTTATTAAAGATTTTAAACTTGTGCTTATTGGATTATATATATTTGGAACTTGTGTAGGTGCTCTAATATATGAACCCATATTATTTAACATATTCAGTCTTTTCTCTGAAAATGTATTGTCAGCATAACTCATATGAATAATTGCTGATGTAGGCGGTAATTGATACATCCTACTTTGGTATTTATTTAAAAAACTCATCTCTTCACCAGTTTTTCTTGTTTCATCGTATTTATGAATTTTAGAGTATTGTCTTCTATAAGCTAAACAACAATTTACAGTATGATTTGCTCCAAAAGCAGCTAACCTAAAAACAGTATCAAAACCATAATCATACATCAACATACCGCTACAACCAACTAATTCTATATCATGTCTATTTATTAAAGCTTCATAACAACTTTTAACATAATCTTTAAAGTAAAAATCATCATCATCCATACAAACAATAATATCACCTGATACATTCCTATTAGCCAAGTTTCTAAAAGCACCAATGTTTCTATACTCTAGATTTTTTGATGCAACAATCTTTATTGGGACACTACATTTAACACTCTTAATATCTTCATTGAACATATCATGCTCTTCATCTGTTGTACAACCATTTGTAATAATCCACTCTGATATTTCACAATCAGTTTGATACTCAATCATTTTTGATAGATTATGTAAAAATGGAATTCTCTTTAGTTGTGACACTGTCAAAATTGATATAGTAGGTTTAGAAGGTTTTATTTCCATAAGTATTTCTGAATCTTTTTCTTTTTCAGCTGTTGTTTGCTTTTTATTCTGTGGAACTTTCTTTTTTTTATCATTCTTTTTTTTTTTACTACCCATTATTTTTATATATAATTATTTACTTTTTATATCAAAATTTTTAAACTAACAAAGGGAAAATATCATCAGTAATAAATAACATCTTATTCTGAAATTTATTTATATATATTATCATTAAATATCCAGTATATCCTATTAGTATATGCCAAATTGAGTGAGTATTAAATACACAAACGAAATCAAAAATCCAAAAAAATACAGACAGTAAACCAATTTTTATACAAAATAACCAGAGCTCATTTGAAATTATATCATAATTTCTTTTATATGTTGATAAGGTCAAAATAACTCCTAATATCATTAATATGAAAGGACTTGCAAATGGTATAAACCAACTTACTAATCCTAAAATAACGACTAAATAAAAAAAGACAACATTGCTTAATTCGTATAATATTGATAAACAATATGTTACTAAAACTATTATTGATAATTCATCTAAAAATTGTCCAATAAAAGACAACGTAAAATGAAATAAAAACGATGTAACTCCAATAGATCCTAACATAAACCACATTTTGTTATCCAAGTTTAAATTTTTATGTTTTAAATATCCATATATTGCAAATAAACACATTGATAATGAAGTCAAAGAATTCCAAAATTCAGCAATAAATTCAGAATAAACAAATTTTGATTCACACCATCTCATAGGACTGGATAAATATTCAAACATTATATATAATATTATTAAAAAAATTTTAAATAGAAATAGAATTAAAAAAGTTTTTTAATTATATTATATTTTGTACTCACCTACTTGAACTATATCATCAATTAATTCAAAACTTGGATTATTATTACATTCTTTAATTTTTTCTAAAATATCATTTTCAACTACAATTTGTTCTTCGATGTATTTATTGAATTTTTTATCTTTCCAGACTACATTTGACAAAAACTCTATTTCTTTTGAAGAAATGTTCATTCTGGAAGTATTTACATGCCCAAATGTTAATAATTTTAGATGTAAAGGTAAATTTTTATGAACATAATCTATACTATCTAAAATTTCATTATTTAACATTTTTAGACATATTTCTTTTATTTTTGGATCAAAGTTATTAATCTTAAAACTGTAATTTAAAGCATGACCCAGATACAAATTTGAAAATATATCGGCCATTTTTCCAGATATAATTTGCTCTTTTTTAAGTTGACCACCCATTAAAGCTACAATATTTACAAGATTTGCAAATTTAATATTTAGTTTGTCTAATAACTTTTCTTGATCATTTTTTAGGGTCAAAGTAGTTAATGAATTAAAATAACATTTTAAAGTATGACTCATCATTGCCTTAATATTCTTGGAAAATGATACCATGTCGTCATCTTGTATATTTGTCACAATATCTCCAATATATGGATGTGATTTGTTAAGTCCTTGACCAAAAATAATTAATGATCTAGTAAGAGTATTTGATCCTTCTACTGTAATTCCTATTGGAGCTGACTTGTAGAATTTAGCAATGAAATTGTTTTCTCCCATACATATACCACTTCCTGCATAAATATCCATACCTCCATCTAATACCTTTCTAGCTCTTTCTGTACATTGTTGCTTCATTATTGCACTTAAAACAGATGGTTTTTCTCCAGAATCTAATATAGCATTTGACAACCTTAAAGCAGAATCAATCAAAATAGTATTATAGGTCATATCAGCAAGTTTCTCTTGAACACCTTGCATTTTTGACAATGGTATACCAAATTGTTCTCTTACATTAGCATATCCTGTCACTCCATAAGTAGAAACCCATGAACTAGCAAGAGCCGAAGAAGGAAGTGAAATTGCTCTACCTGCTGCTAAGCACTCCATTAACATTTTCCAACCTTGTCCACATTTTTCTTCTCCACCAATAATACTTTCAAGTTCAATTAATAAATCTCCCTTTATAGTACCATTAGGAAAACCAGCATCTAAAGGATTATGATAAGTTTCTAATTTTAATCCAGGGTGATCTTTTTCTAATAAAGCTACTGTTATTCCTTCCTTTCCATTTTCTAATAGATTATCTGGATCTTCCAAGTTAAATGCCAAACCAACTAAATTTGATATAGGTGCAAGAGTGATATATCTTTTGTTTACAGAAACTTGAATATATTTCTTGCCATCTTTAAGAATCAATTTTCCTTTATCAATTTTACCTGCTGCATCTGAACCATTATGTGGTCCAGTTAAACCAAAACATGGAATATATTCAGATGTTACTAATTTTGGTAAATATTTCTTTCTTTGCTCTTCAGTTCCATAATGTTGTAATAATTCACCTGGACCTAAAGAATTAGGAACCATAACTGTAACTCCTAGCGATGGATTCATACTTGCTAATTTTACTAAAATTCTTGATTGAGTTTCTACTGAATGCATTAAACCTCCAAATTCTTTCTCAATAATATAAGAAAATGCTTTTGTATTAATTAATTCATTTCTTAAATTTTGATTAAATTTACCGTCTTTAAAAACAGGTTCTGTACCAGCAGCACGATAAAGTTTTGGAACTTGATTTTCAAAATAATCTGTATCAAGTTCATTTTTTAAATTTTTAAAATCGAAAGATTTAACTGTATCAGCCATGATATTTCTATCAAGAGATACAGTGCCTGATCTCAAAGCTATCATCTCTGTCTCTGAAATTTTAGGTAACAATTTTTTAGATAAATTAAAAATAGCTTTCATAATATACATATATTGTTTTTTAATTCTTTAAAAGAACTTTTTCAAATTAGAAAGTTTTTTTAAAAATTTTTTTTAAAAACGACGTCTCCTTCTCGACGGATTACCACAAGTTAAATAGATAATCAAAATTAATACTGTAGAAACAATTACCAAACCAATTCCAATAGATGGATCCATTTACTTATATTCTAAATAGAATTAGATAAAAAGATTCACTTTATGAAGATTCACTTTATAAATCTTTTGATTTAACATACTCTAAGTATTCATCAGGATAAAAACTAGTATACCATGTCTTGACAATCATATCTAAGCTAAAAAAACCAATAACAAATAAAGAAATCCAATTCATTACTCCTACAGCTGAAGAAGTTAAAACATCTGGTCCGCCAAAATATGCGAATAAAATCCAAAATGAGTACTGATGAATTGGTCCTGCAATAAGCAACATAGAAGAAGGTAATTTATTACCATAAATGTTAACTACTGAAGCAATTCCACCATATATAACACTTAGAAGATTAGTAATTGCATTAAAATCTCTAACATCACCTGTAGTGTCATCAACTAGCAAACACACAAAGTTCGCTACAAATATAAGAGTCCATAAAAAATATAGACCAGGAAGCATGAAAACTTCATCTTCCACCCTGAATAAATCAATAACTTTCATTATTAAATGATAATAAATAAGCCTCTAAACTATTTATTGTAAAAGATACTTAAAACTTTTACAGTAAATTTTTCCTTTAAGGAACTTTTTTAAACCTATTAAAGGTAGCCAACTTATTACGTTGTAAAGCAGATCGTTTAAACTTGTTCGCTTAAACTTTTTCTTGTCTAACACAATACTCCTGCTCGTGCGAGTAAATAGTTTTATATTATATCAACGATCTTTAAAACACTATCCTTGAATTAGTGCCCGATGATATATAAAGGAACTATTATCCTAAAATAAATTACATTAAATGTTTAAAATACTTTTAAATATTTTTATTAATTCAGTTTCATTGAGATCGGTATTAAATCTACATAATTCGCTACAGAAGACAAATTTATGTAAATGTCTTCTACTTTTAGATTCTCTATTCATAGGAATTCTTACGTCTTCTGTTCCATCATCTTTTATAATATATTGGGCAAGTTCAAATTTATCCAATAACCAGTTATCTTCAAAACTATCATCACTTCTTTGAATTCTATACTCTGTGTCATCATTAACAAATAAGTGATCATTCGGTAGATTACTTATAAAATCTTCCATTTTTATTTTTTTATTTTCAACACACCATTTTTGAATAAATGTGGCTCCAATATTTTTATTTTTACAATTTTTACATATTTGATATCCTAACAATAAACTAATTTCGTCAGAACTTGTATTTAGATCTTCATCATTTGGACAAAAATCACAAAATTTAATACTACACATACCTAGATATTTTGGCTGAATATTTATTTCTCTTAATTCATCATCAGATAATTTTTCAGTAACATCATTAAAAATCTGTAAATTGATTCTGTCATAATTTTTGAAAAATTTCGCCATTATATATTACTAGAAAATAGTTTAAAATTATAATTTTTTATATAAAGTATATAATATGGAAACTTCTGTTAATCAACTAGGTTCTAAGAAAATTAATTTGGATGAAATAAGCGATAGTTTACTAGCAGGTTTATATGCCTCTGGTTTTACTGATCTCGAAATTATTAATGATGAACTATATCATCTTATTTTGAATAGAAAGCCTGTTTTTGCTAAAACAGATTATTCTGATGATTCAAAGACAAAAACATTTATAGTTGCTATAATACAATCATTAATTGATAATCCAAATAAGAAAATTTTATTATTAGTAACTAGCCAAGTACTAGTTGACAAATATTTAGAATCTTTTAAAAAGGTATCTTCATTTATTGATCATGTAACCGCCTCATCATTATTAGATATGGTAGATTCAGATAATATTATTATCAGCACTCAAGATGAAAGTGAAATTGTTATTGAAAATTTAGATTATATTGTTGTTGATAATTGTAGATCCGAAGATATGTGGAAAAGAATTTCTAAAATTGATGTAAACAAAGCAATGTTATCTGAATCAATTGATGCAGATATTATAAATTTAGTTGGAAAGCTTGAAAAAAGTAACTATCTAGAAGTGGTTGAGAAAACTTTGACTAATCCAAAACCAACTATGAATGTTAAATTTTCAGATCCATTAGAAATTGAAGAAACAGAACTAGAAGTTGAACTTAAAGATGAAGAAATAATCGAATCTAATATAGAATCTGAAACTGTTGAACCTGTAGTTGAGCTAAAAACTGAAACTGTTGAACCTGATGTTGAACTAAAAACTGAAACTGTTGAACCTGATGTTGAGCTAAAAACTGAAACTGTTGAACCTGATGTTGAACTAAAAACTGAAACTGTTGAACCTGTAGTTGAGCTAAAAACTGAAACTGTTGAACCTGATGTTGAGCTAAAAACTG
>MDTB01149062.1_pt1 | contig 12595 bp, 15 predicted proteins | sample 811161 | NCBI WGS metagenome assembly MDTB01 (sample SAMN05326650, study PRJNA326480) | marine metagenome | isolation source: seawater | place: Mediterranean Sea | collected 2009 | reverse complement strand
AGATAAGCTGAGGTAAAGATTTTAATTTCAGCATACGTAGAAAAAGACCGTGCAGGTCTTCTTATAAGAAACTCTTTTAACTCCTTGGAGAGCTCTACTACTAATTTACTTTTCATTATTTAGCACCAAATTCAAAAATTTGAACTGAATGAAGTACATTCAGAAAAAAAATTTTTGTGTAAACAGATTATCACTTCAGATATCAGATCTCCTCATCCACTCTAGTAAAATACCTTAAAAAAGTTATTGGTCTTGACTGGATCAAAGGACAAGGTTCCAACTGAACTAATTAATTAATTAATTAATTAAATTTTATATTATTGTAAATTATTTTTTTTATTACTCACACTGTAAACGATTCGAGTTTCTATCTTTCATTCGATATTTCTTTTATTTACAATACATAAATGGTTAATCTTTATTAATCTTATTTTGAATAAGACTATTACCAATGCTTGCTTATTTAATTTGCGCACTTTTCAGCAATAAAAGTATTATCAAAAAAATCAGTCTTGACTTTTGACCCAATTAGATAACGACTCTTCTCTACGTCTACATTTTTTTAAAACCTATCAGCCCAATGAGGGGATAAAGCATTTTTATGAATGTATCATTAAAAGGCTTTTTGATCTTTTCTGCATATATTTGTAAATATAATTTTGTAAAAAATTCTCAAAATATCGCTGCATACAAGCTAACTTAGTTTTGCACTGCAGCTTTTTTTGTGTAATGTTCAACGGTATCTTTTGTTTGCATCGTAGCCTACTGAGTTAGGAATGCTACTGGAATATTAAAACTTTTACATGTAAGCTCATAAAATTTTCTCATTTTTACACTTGAATAAATCTTGTTATCAAAATCTTCCTCATTTTGTCAGTATCAATTTAGTAACCAGCAACCACTGCTAGTCAATAGATTCGTAATGATTGAGGGGTAGTATCTAATGAACAACCTAATCCAAGACAAATACCAACAAGAGAAACAAGGATCTCGTCCACCTGAGTTCTTCTTTCAAAAAAATTAAGCGTGTTCTTTTTATCTATAATTTTGTCATGAAATTTTAATATTGGCGGGGTTCTCCCTTACTTTCACTAAAATGACAGTGATCGATAGCCAAAGTAACAAAACTACATTTTGAGAGAGCCTAGGCATAAATTCCTGTTATTTGTTCTTAAACACTAGTCATAGGACTCACAACAAATACAGCGAGATACTTTTATACCTTTTTATTTTCTGGAAAAATAAATTTCTGAAAACTTTTGAGTTTTTGATAAAAAATTCAATTCATTTTTCTATATATAAACATTCAAAAAATCCATAAGAATTTGCACATTTTTTTAAATTTATTCATTAAATTTTTTACCTTTTTTTATTGGATTTTGTAATTAAGAGTCAACACCAACCTCAAAAAATTCAATTTCTTTCTCAATAACTTTACCAGTGACTCCATCTACTTCAACTTCAATTTCTTTTTTTGTTTTTTTATTTAAAATATCAAATTCATATACTGGTACGTTGTTTTCAATAGCAAATTCTCTATCTACAATAATACCCGTAACAGTTGCTAAGGCAACTGTTTCAGCCTCTTTGTTAGTTATCTTAACTAGTTTTTTAAACCTAGGGTCATTGGGTTTTACTTCTTCTTCAATATCACTTAGTTTTTGAGTTTTAGGGTTACATTCGATCTCGATCTCTTTGTATTTTTCAGTCTTGGATTTATCCTTTATAACCACATCAAATTCATAAAAGAACTCTCCATTGTCATTACCCTCGGCCTCAACTGAAGTAAAAAAACCTGGGTACTTTTCAAGTACTTTTGTTGCACAGCCTGGGAAGCCAGTTTTAGGAACACTCGCTTCTTTAGCAAAAACAAAATTTTGAAACATAATACTCACTAAGAATACTGAAATAATTTTAATATTCATTAACTTCTCCAAAATTTTAAAAAATTGTCTAAAACCATTTCAATTCTACATTTTTTTCTCTAGTTAGTTCAAATGGCAAAAGAAAAGAAATATTTGACTAGCTGAAAATACAACCTGAACAGGTCTTTTTTTCTAAACAATTAACTTTAAATCTGAGAATGAATAAATTATCACTATTTTTCTTTAATGGACTTTACAACCTAGAATAATAAAAAAATCCATTAGGTCTTTTTATATTTTAAATATCTACTAAGCAAGAATCTCTAACTCTTTCTACAACAATCTTCTTTCAATTAATAGCAACTCAATTAAAAAACAAAGTTGGCTAATAGCAATAGTATTTTATAGTTTAAATTTATTTAATTGAAATATTCCAGACTTATATTCATTTGTCACTTCAATTATTCCAAAATTTGGTTCAAATATTTCTGCGAAATCGTTAACAATCTAGTCTGATTTTACAACATCATAAATATTAGCATTTTTAAAAAGAAAATCTATTTTTTTATTGAACCCTTTTTCATAATCAAAGTAAGTTTTACCTTTGTCTATACTAATTTGAAAAATGTTTTTTACCAAAATTTGGATCAGTGGGTTGAAATTCTGTTTCTAAAACTTTAAAACCACAACAACGATTTATCAAAAGAGGTTTAGGTTTACCTAAAAGTTTTTCTATTTTCTCCAAAGAATGCTGACTTGATACTAATGCAGTTAAATTTCCAATTTTAAAAAATGCAAATCGCAGATAAAGATTCTTCTTTTTATTTTCATTGTAAAATTCACGGCCTTCTTGCCCACCACTTCCAAATGATTTGTTGTATAAAACTTAATAATATTTTTTTATTTGTAATATTTTTTTCATTTGAAAATGCTAACGTTGACCTCACACAGGAAATAGCTCGTTTAAATAAACTTTAGTAATATTTAGGAGTGAATTTACACAATTTCTTCATGAAATATTAAGAATCATTTTATTTGATTAAATACTTTTACTAATTCTGCAATTTTTTCTTCCATTTCTTTTTTATTTAAAACCTGTGCAACACAACTTCTCAAATGCTTTTCCAATATTTTAGATTCAACTCTACTTAGTGCTGATTTAATCGCTTTAATTTGATTGACTATATCCATACAGTATCTCTTATCATCTATCATTTGCTGGACACCGCGTACTTGTCCCTCAATTCTTCTAAGAGATGTGGAATTATCGCCATGATCAGGGTGACTCATTGTTTAAATTAACTCCGGTATTATGTAAGTAAAAATTGTAGCAAAGATTAATATGATGCATGATATAAAGTAAACAAGTCTTGACTGCATTCTTAAGCGCATACATCTTCTACCCTTCTCTGGGTCAACAGGACATGGAGAAAATGATGCCTGATAATTAAAAAAACCTGCGAGCCCCATCATTAAAAACGCAAATAATGTTAATTCAATTTTATATACAGACAGTGTAATTAAAAATGGGAAAATGCTAATCAAACTTGCAAAGCTTGCTCCTGCACCTAACATTACGAAGATAGTGGGCAGTGCGCAACAAAATAGTGTCGATGACGACATGACCAAAGAAAAGATACTAGAGATACTGTCTTTCATTACAATTGGAATATTTTCATATCTACTGCTGTTTGACCATTCGCAGTAATTTTTTCTTTTATATTCTCGAAGTTAATTTCAACCCCGATTGCATAAGCAATCAAAACTTTTCCTGCTTCTAGGTCCACATCAATTTTTTTGACATTTGTACTTTTCAAGAAAGTTTTTTCAATTCCACGAGCACAAAAATCACAAACCATCCCATTGACATTTACAACAGCAATTTTATCTCCGCTTTTTAGATTTCTAGTAAATAAAGTATATTTCTGCTTATTGATTTTAAAACCCTGACCCGCAACAGATTTCATCTTTTGTTGGTGATTTTTCGCAGCATGATCATGACAGTTATGTGAAAATCCAAATGTTGAGAATGTTAATAGTGATATAAAGATAATTTTTTTCATATCAGACTCCTTATTTAAAATCGTTGAACAAAATTTAAATCTAGTCGTTCACTGTTATCAAACCCAATCTCTAACAAGCTATCTCCTTTAAAAAATTTAAAGATTGGATATGCATGAGTGTCATTAGTGATACTGTCATTTTTGGATTTGAACATTATCCACGTATGAAGATCACCATACTTTCCTACATAAGGGGCAACTCCTGCCAGAAAATAATTTTCATAAAATTCCGTCCCAAAAAACTTTTTTTGATTATGCTGAAATCCTAAAAAATATTTCCTTGTTTCCCAATCTCCTTCAATACCATAACTAAAATTATCAGTTTCGTTTAAACCAAGAACAGCATTGAAATATATATTTGCTTGAGATTTTTTTGTATTTTTTCTTAATACCAATTGGGTGTATCTAAACAATCCGTATGAGGTGTTAAACAATTTATCTTCTGAAACTTCAACTCCTATGGAACGCTTATACGATGGAGAATAATGGATATAGAACGAATTCTTCATGTTGTTCGAAAACTTCATGAACGTGAAAGAATCAGTGTATGAGATTGGTCTAGCAAAGGTTGTACATGAAGAGATTAAACAAAGAAAGACTGCTATATTTTTTATACCCATAAGGGGTATGGTATAGTTAATTATATTTTTTTTCAAGACATATTCACTAATTATTACCCTTCAATAAAATATTTCTCTACATATTAAATAGTTTGGGGTAACACTTTATCTTCTAGTATTTAAGAATATTTTGAGTACAGAAAAAACTAATGAGTTTAGTGAGTTAAAAAAAACCATAGAGTTCTTGAAAGTATTAATAATTAAAACAATCGATAACCTAATTAGTGAAATCATTACAAATTGGTAATGGAAAATGAACTCTAAAATGCGGATGGTCTTTTTTTAATTAAAAAGAACTACATGCTAAAAATTGATCAAATTTTTTTTATAAATTCTATTTGTCCAATAAACTGCTAACTTTATGCTTATTTCAAAAAAACGATAACCTCGTATACTTATCTCATATTTATTCACTAATGCATACTTAATCTTGACAATCTTAAGCTTTGCGTAAAAATTGCACTATTCCAATCACTCCAAAACCTATAAAGCTAGCCATGACCCAACCTGGCATACTTAAACCCATTAGTTGCCATTGAATTTCTGCACAGTTACCATCACCTTGTATCAACATAGTAAAGGCTTCAGTTATTGAAAAATAATCAAATAGATATTCAACAGGAATACCACAGGAGGGTACCTGATCTTCGGCCAAACTTTGCAACCAAAGTTGTTTGCCAGAAAAATAACTACCTACGATCACCATACTTATTGATAAAACAGCGTAAATACGCTGCCCAAGTTGCTGTGGGTTATGCACAACCGCGATGACACTGATAATGCCGATTGCGATAACAAAAGCTCGTTGCATTACACATAAATAACAAGGTTCTAATTTCAGACTATTTTCAAAATAGGCAATAGCAATGACCATAAGCACTAGACTAGCAAAAGCTTGCACTAAATTTATAATTCGATAACTGGGTAGATTCAATTTAAGCTTGTCCTTAAAAGGTCAACATGTAATTTCCCCAGAAACTAAAACTTTTTAATTTTACAATATATTCAAATCTCAACATATTTTTCTAAATAATGCATTTTCAACTTTATCTGATAATAAATTTCCTTGATTAAAACTTCTTTTGCCAAAATGTTCATCACTCTTCTCAACATAGGTACTTTTTCTAAGAAAAACTATACTTTTTTTCTTGCAATCAACTTTAAATTTCATCAATACGGTTGATTTCGAATATATTGGTTCTAAGTAATTTACCATAAGTTTTATATAAAGATTTTCTTCTTTTTTTTGGTTTTCTTTAACAAAAATATAAACATCTGATTTAGAGTCACTATGCAATTTTTTCCAGTTGATAGCATAAGCATTTATAGAAAAAAAAAGTAAGGTGAGAAGTAAAAGTTTTTGCATATTAATTGTTCTCTATTTATACTGTTTTTATTAGTTTTGGCAATTCGATAATGCCGGAAAAAGCCTTAAATTTTCAACATATTAATTAATTTCAATAAATTACTTAGGTTAATTCTTACATTGGTTATTCTCCTTAGCCGAAATAAGTGTACTTTCTAAATTGAAATTTATAGTGTTAACCACATTATTACTTTCACTAATATTCACTCTAGTGCCATTTCATATTCATATTGAGAACAAACTACTCTTTTTTCTTTTTCCACGTACCTCCATAATGATAGTTTAGATTATCAGATTTAATTTTTACTAAGCATTTACCACAGTAAAAATCCCAAGAGTTTTTTGAATCAATAGATGCACGGTACAAAATATCAAAATCTATATTACATTGATTGCAAAGTTTATTTCTTAATCTCATATAAATAAATAGCTCATTAAGTTATTAAAAATTTTAAAATGCTTTCAAATTTCATTTTTATGAATGAAAAGGGTTTATTTACAACGAGAGCCCTCACAATAAGAATTCAGTTCTTCTTCAAAAATATCAGTTAGTGATATTGTTTTTTGTTTAAAAACTGGTCCAGCGCACTCTTCAAAGTGATTTACAAATGGTTGCTCTTGCAAAGACATTTCTGCAAGTGTGAGTTAAGTAATCACGTATCTTAAGGACATTGAACTACCGTCTAACTCTAAAATTTGGTGTAAATGAACTACGTTTTATGACCTTAATTCCCCCAGTTTTTAACTCTGAAATGATATTTTCACAAACCCCGTCAATAGTAATTTTGAAAATATCTAACTAATCCATACTCATATTATTATTCCCAATGCTTAAAAGCGTCCAAAAAAAGATTTTGTAAAGGACCATCACTAATTAGTTTAATTTTTTCTCCTCCTCTATTTGTTTTCTTTCTTGCGATGCCCTAATTCCTCTGTATAAAGAAACTGTGTATATTAAGGTAAAAATAAAAAAAATTAGAAAAAACAAAAGATTTTCACCAACCAAATAATTGTATGCGCCATGAAAAAATACTGGGTACAGAATTGCCTTAAAAATTGCGAAATTAGAATTTCTAAAGACATGCATACCAAGAAAACAACCCATAATAATCCCACAGGATGCATGTATTGGTATTGCTGTTAACGCGCGTAAAATTGCAATCTGTAAAGGTGGGATGCTATCAAAATATACGAAAACATATTCATAATTTTCAAAAGTTGCAAAACCTAAAGATATTAAGGTGCCATATACGACTGCATCCATTGGCTCATTAAACTCTGACTTCGGCCTAATAAAAATTGATAAAGCCAAAAATTTTAATGACTCTTCAGTAAGTCCTGCAAGAAAAGAAAAAGACTCTGGTTCACCCGTTGACCAGATTAATAAATTGTTTAGCAAGCCGGCGGGAAAGCAAATTAAACAACCAAGAATAAAAGCTTCAACAATTAGTTTTACAGGTTCTCTAAATTTGTCAGATTTAATGATAAAAAAAAGAATTGCTAATGATGGAAGAAAGGTAAGTGCGATAGCAAACATATCGTTACATCTACTCTCTTTACATATCCTAGTTCAAATGATTAATTTAATTTGAGGCATTTTGACAACATATACATGTCAACTGAGGGTTCTATCATTGTCCAACTCGTTTGTAAATTTTCTAAATCAAACTGCTGTAATTCATAACTACTATTAGATCCAGCCCTTGAACCTAAAATTATTTTTCCACCGTACTTCACATCTATTATTTTCATATTAATATCTCCGGTAGTGTCCTGAGTATCATTACGCCAACTTATCTTAATTTCGGATTTAGATAAGTTAATTGATACTGAGGTTGTTAATTTATTAACCACTTCATGAGATTCATACGAATTCCCTACTTTATATATACTAAAAACCTTATCACTACTGCAAGTAAGTCTTATCGACTCAGCACCAACACTAGCTGGTATACAGAGAAAAGTAAGTAGTAATATTTTTTTTCATATTATTTTGCATAATAACAAGCAAATTCGATTGTTTCATGATCTGGCAATCCAAAAGGAGAAGTAAAAATTTAAAAAAAATATTACCGGCGTAGAGAACCAAAAGCAATTTTTCCTTGCCTCAGTTTTTTAATAATAATGAGTGCGATCTATAGCTCTACTCATTTTTTAATTATAACTAAATAACCTTAACAGGACCTTGCATTCCTCCATAATGTCCTGGGAAACTACAAAAAAACATATACTCAGAATTCTCTGACAGTTTTGTAGCGTCAATTGTGACTGATGTCTGAGCACCTCCACCGATGATCGCAGTTTTAGCAACAATTTCTGGCATATCAGGTAGATATCCAGATTCTTCTCCTAATTTCATATCAATTCTAGATATAACCTTGTTAAAATTTTTCCTTTCAACAATTACAACATTGTGGCCAAATGTTCTGGCCACCATTTCCCCTTCATGTTTAAAGAAAATAATAAATTTAGAGCACGAAGAGTCTATTGTTAATTTTCTTTTATTAAACTTTAAAAGATCACCTGAAGAAATTTCTAAAGAGCAAGCTGCCTGAAGATTAGAGGAAAAGACTAGCAATAACAACAAAATAAAATTTTTAAACATTGATGGTCCAAAAGCTAAAGATTAAAATGAACTTTTTAGAAAATGAAAATTTTTGGTTATTAATAGAATTGCAAAGTATTTAGTTGAAAAAGCAGAAAAAAACTCAGACTTTTCGATCACGTATATTTACTTATCGTTTTCTATAAAGAACTCCACTTAGCATTTCCTGCCAAAGCAAAATAAATTCCGACAAAATATAGGCTTACATGTAAGTAATCATAAAACAATACTGACATGAGATCTGGAGGGTAGCTTATCCAAATGACTCCAGTAATGATGCACGCCATAGTAATACCTGAGAATCGAGTAATTAAATCGCCCAAAACAGTAAAATATTTGAAACCCATTACACCCCCCAAAATAATGCCCATACCAGCACCAATTTCACCAAAAGTAACAAACCACCATACTACCGAAGGTAACCCATATGGATTTTCATCGGTTATTGGTAGTTTAGAAAACCCTTGTTGTAAAAATAGAATACTGACAGGGACTCGAAGAAAAAATTGTGCAATGGGAGCAGGAACCTTGGGTATTTCAAGCTTAAAATTCATTTCATTTCCTATAAGATTATGAATTCATAGTATATTTTTTTTTTCATTCTAAAAAACACTTTTATCTAGGGGTATTGATCTTTTTTGGATTTTTTTCAATTGTCTAAAAAAGTCCAAAAAGATTTTTTTACTTTTGTAACATTATTTCGAAAGGTACACAGTGTTGATTATTTCTTGGTTACAACACCAACCCAATGAGAGGTGGAATGCTACAAAGAAAACAAAGAACAGTATGATAACTCCTCAGCATAAGGATTTAAAACATGCAGATATTATTGAGAGGGACATATCAAATTTAGCTGCACTCCTAACTTAGTTTTAGAGTCTGTACCCAGAGCTAAGTTTTCTTTTTAAATGCATACGCTGATTATAGTATTAACACTATTTGCTAATGTTAATTTGAAAATGCCATCAGGTCAGACTGTCAAATATAATTCATTGTTAGTAAAATACTATAAAAGTGATTTGGGGAATTATATTCCTGTATCGATCTTAGGCATTGGCATTTTATTTTCAATAAATAATGACAATCGGATTAACAAGGTTTCAAAGTTATTTTCATCAACGAGAATATCATTATCGATGACAGCAGACTTTGATAATTCCCCAATAGGTTCTCCAAAAACCCATGCAGCGTACTTGTCCAATCCTGCAAGATAAAGCCTGCCTGCCTGGTTAATTCTTTGAGCTGTTTGAATAATTACACAGGGGACATTTTCACCTATTAGGTTATTTACAAATGCAGTAGAACCACCACCCTCTTCAATGATTAAACTTGCGTTGTAGATCAGTTTGGCTTGATCATCCATAGTCAATAAATGAATATTATGTTCTAAAATCAATTTCAAATCAGGGAATATTTTTTGTACTATTTTAATTAGATTTTGCTGGTTTAATGTTCTTCTGTGAGAAGCATTTTTCCTACTCATATACAATATGTAAGAATCTTGGTTACTAGACGAAAATGCGTTTTTGCACATTTGTTTGCCAAAATTTTTCACAAAATCCCGTGACATATTAAGTCTTTCATCAAATTCACGATAAGTTGATGAACTGATGACTATGATATTTTTAAATCTTACCGCTTTGTTTGAGTTGACTAGCTTTATAGTTAAATCAGAATCTGATCCATGAATAGAGTCAGCAGTTCTAATGCTGTAATCAATCCATTTTTTTGGTACTAAATCATTAGAAATTACAGTTTTAATATTAGAAAAATTTGACAAAAGGGCTGAAAATAATAAAGTTTTTGGAGCGTTCTCCATCATAAAGTGACTAAGGTTATTAAAGCCTGACAAAAAGATTGAATTTTCTACCTCATAATCATCAATTTCTCTGACAAAGTCATATGATGGATTGCCTTCTGTGAAACCTGTAAGTGATAGGTTTTTTGAATTAGCTTTAACTCTCAATTTCTCATTCTGGGCAGTCATAACATAACCAATATTATCTTTATGCCAATTAAAACCCTCTCCGAGAGCTACCCCATCATCTGTTATTAAAAATCTACCATCTATTATCCATCCACTTTTTAAGTTAGTGGCAACAGGTGCAAATGTGAGCATTATTGAAGTAGACATTCTGAAATCAACGAAATTGAAGTGGGTTATAGGATGATTGTAAAATTGTAATTTTTGTGCACCACCAACTTCTTTAATTCCATTAAATCCCTTTAAACGAAGAGTAGTCATTTAGATATAGTTTCTAGATTATGTTAGGAAATATAATTACAAGTTTAGAGATTGAAATATTATAATAGTCTCAATTTAAATAACACTCAAAGTAATATTTTTTAAATGACAAAATCGAGGTATATGTAAGCCCCAAATTGTCTATAACAATCTCGTATTCATTTGTAAACATGAAAAACTATCATTTATTAGCCTGTTCATTATGGCTGTTGAAAAAATTTACTTATGTAGTCCGAACACCTATTAATAATACGAGTATCGTCGTAAAAGTCTGTTTGGCCACTTGATTCAATTAAATAATTAGTCTTTTTCGCCTTAACATTTTTATAAAACTTATCTGCCCAATGAGGTGAGAGAGCATTTTTTGAGTGAATCATTAAAAAAGGATTTACTATTTTGTCTGCATAACTTTGTACATTAAACTTCGTAAAAAATTCTCTCGACATTACTGCAAAGGAATTCACATAATTCTTTACTGCAGCCCTTCTAGTGTAATATTCCACAGTATCTTTTGTTTGCATAGCAGCCTCTTCTGTTAAAGATGCCGCAGGGATAGTCAAAATCCTTCCTGTTGACTCATAGTCTTTTCTCGCCTTAATACCTGTAATGATCTTATTTTCAAAGTCATTGGAATTTTTTTTCTTCATTTCATTAATGTCTCGATAGTAACCAGCAACTGCTGCTATTCTATAAATTCCTAATGTCTGAGAAGCAGTGGCTAATATATAACCTGCCCCTAGACAAACTCCAACAAGAGAAATAAAGCTCTCGTCTACCTCAGGTCTTTTTCTTAAAAAATTTAGTGCATTCTTTATATCTAAAATCTTGTCATCAAACTTTTCATATTGTCGTGGTTCACCCTCACTTTCACCAAAGTAACGGTGGTCAATCGCTAAAGTAACAAAACCGCGTTCTGAGAGAGCCTCTGCATAAACGCCTGTGACTTGTTCTTTAACACTAGTCATGGGTCCTGCAACAAATGCAGCAGGGTACTTTGATGCCATTTCATTTCCAGGAATAAAAAGGTTACCAATAACTTTAGATTTATTAACAATAAACTCGATTCTTTTTTTTATACAAGCAGTCATTTGATTTTTTTCTTTATGCATTCGAAAATAAATTTTTTACCATCATAAATCTTAATTTCTTAAACTTGGATCAATCTCAATATTTAGATAGATGCTTCTTTTCATTTACTTAATCCAATGATTTCATAAATTTAAAAATTGAAGCTTGCACCTCTGATTTTCCTATGTAGGGCACTCCGAGCCCGAGCACTGTGTCAAAATGTCCGGCATCAACAGGTAAATAATCAATTTTACTCCCCGCACCAGCGAGCGCTCTATACAATGCTACAGAATTACTAGCCGATACTAACCTGTCTCTTTTTCCATGGATAAGAATCCCTGGAGGAACTTTAGCACTAGCAAAAGAAACTGGCCTCGCCTTGTCGATATCATTTATAACGGACTCAAAAATAGGACGAATATACCTTATGGCTAGTGGATTAAAATTATAAGGCCCGCTCAGTCCAGCCCACCCTCTGATTAAGTTTCTATCAATTCCAATTTCATTAAAATAATTTGGATCTAAAACAAGTAAAGAGGCAATATGAGCTCCAGCTGAATGGCCTACGAGGATAAGTCTTCTATTATTGCTGTTCAAATCCATGTTTGCATGAATCCACTTTACCGCCTTAGCAACATCCTCTACAAATGAGGGAAACTTTACTTCTGGATAAACACGATAATCTGGAATTATGGTTATAAATCCTTCATTTGAAAAAAGCTTACCAACAAACCTGTAATACTCTTTTTTTCCTGAAAAAAGT
>MDTB01144459.1_pt1 | contig 12596 bp, 6 predicted proteins | sample 811161 | NCBI WGS metagenome assembly MDTB01 (sample SAMN05326650, study PRJNA326480) | marine metagenome | isolation source: seawater | place: Mediterranean Sea | collected 2009 | reverse complement strand
CCTGAACCTGAGCCAGAACCAGAGCCTGAACCTGAGCCAGAACCTGAACCTGAACCTGAGCCAGAACCAGAGCCTGAACCTGAGCCAGAACCTGAACCTGAATCAGAGCCAGAAAAAGAAGGATTTTTTAAAAGAATTTTTTCTACTAAGAAGAAGGAAACACTAAATAAAGGATTAGAAAAGAGCAACACTTCTTTTTTATCTAAATTAAATAAGCTGGTTACAGGAAAGTCAACAATTGATGCTAGTGTTTTAGATGATCTTGAAGAAGTATTAATTACTAGCGACGTTGGAGTTAATACTACCATAAAAATAATTGAAAGAATAGAAGATAGAGTTGCAAAGGATAAATACAGCAATACAAAAGAATTAAATAATATTCTAAAAGAAGAAATAGCTAAGTTATTATCAGAAAAAAGTAATGGAGAATCTATTGATTTCTCTATCCCTAAAACAGATGCTCCTTATGTTATTATGGTTGTTGGGGTTAATGGCGTTGGAAAAACTACAACAATAGGTAAACTAGCAAATCAATTTAAAATGAAAGGTTTAAATGTTGTGATTGGAGCAGCTGACACTTTTAGAGCTGCTGCAATTGATCAGTTAAATATATGGGCTGAAAAAGTCGATATACCTATAATTAAACAAGAAATGGGAAGTGACCCCGCATCTGTTGCTTTTGATACACTTAGTTATTCTAAATCAAATAATGCTGATGTTGTATTGATTGATACTGCAGGAAGGTTACATAATAAGGTTAATTTAATGAATGAATTAAGTAAAATAAAAAGAGTAATGCAAAAAGTGGTAGATAATGCTCCGCATGAAGTTTTACTTGTTCTGGATGGTTCTACTGGTCAAAATGCTTTTCAGCAAGCAAAAGAGTTTACAAAAGCAACTGAGGTTACTTCTCTTGCTATTACAAAATTAGATGGTACCGCCAAAGGTGGAGTTGTAATAGGAATTAGTGATGAATTTAATATACCTGTAAATTATATTGGAGTTGGGGAAGGGGTTGATGATCTGCAAGTATTTAATAAGTTTGAATTTGTAGATTCGTTTTTTCAGACATAATAACAACTAAATTTCATAAAACATTACATATTAAATAATAATTGAGAACAAAAACCCTTGATAAGAATATTATAAATGTTATTACACTAGGATGTAGTAAAAACGTCTATGACAGTGAGGTTTTAATGGGTCAACTGAAAGCCAATAAAAAAGAGGTTGTTCATGAAAAGGAAGGTAATATAGTAGTAATTAATACTTGTGGATTTATTAAGAATGCCAAAGAAGAAAGTATAAATACCATACTTGATTATGTCAATAAGAAGAAAAATGGAGAGGTTGACAAAGTCTATGTTACAGGATGCTTAAGTGAAAGATATAAGTCTGATCTTTACCAGGAAATACCAGATGTTGATCAGTATTTTGGGACTACCGATATGCCTAATTTACTTAAAGAACTTGGAGCAGATTATCTCCATGAATTAGTTGGAGAAAGATTAGCAACTACACCAAAAAATTATGCTTACCTAAAAATTTCAGAAGGATGTGATAGAACTTGTAGTTTTTGTGCAATCCCATTAATGAGGGGTAAACATAAAAGTAGATCTATTGATGAGATAATAATTGAAGCTGAAAAACTAGCCCAAAAAGGTGTCCAAGAATTGATTTTAATTGCTCAAGATCTAACTTTTTATGGTTTGGATATATATAAAAAAAGAAATTTATCAGAGCTTTTAAAATCTTTAGTTAAGGTTGATGGAATTCAATGGATAAGATTACATTATGCATTCCCTTCTGGGTTTCCTTTAGATGTTTTAGATATTATAGCAAAAGAAAAAAAAATTTGTAACTATTTAGACATACCCTTACAGCATATATCAGAAAAAATATTGAAAAGTATGAGAAGGGGTGGTTCTAAAGAAAAAACTAACTCCCTAATTAATAAAATAAGAACTAAAGTTCCAGGAATTGCGATTAGAACAACTCTTATAGTTGGTTATCCTGGTGAAACTGAAGAAGATTTTAATTTATTAAAAGATTGGGTAAAAGAAATGCAGTTTGAAAGATTAGGTTGTTTTACATATTCACACGAAGAAAATACTCATGCTTATAATTTAACTGATAATGTACCAGATGAAGTTAAAAGAAAACGTGCTAATGAAATTATGGAGGTTCAGTCAGGAATTTCATGGAAGTTAAATAGGGATAAAATTGGAAAAGAATTCAATGTAATCATAGATAGAAAATCTGGTAATTATTATTTAGGAAGAACTGAATTTGATTCTCCAGATGTTGATAATGAAGTGTTAATAGATGCAAGAACAAACTATTTGAAAGTAGGTGAGTTTGTTAAAGCTAAAATTATTGATGCTTCAGATTTTGATTTATATGCTGAGGTAATTAAATAATCTATTAATCAATAAAAAATATTGAATTAGCAAAAAATAATTTTCCATTTTCCCAGAAGCTTCTAAACAGTGGATTATCTGCAAAATATATTATATTTCCTTTTCCAAAATTTTCATGTCCAAAAATCATTGAATTATTAAGTTTTGATAGAGTATTTTTCCCAGCAAAACCTGAAATTGGTTTAGCATTTTTAATTACGCCAACGTTATTAGCATTTTTTAGTAAATCATATGAGCTTGATCCAATTTTAAGAGAGTGATAGGTGTTTAGATATCCATATGCCATCGGATGCGTATTATCCAATGCCACTTCAAATACCGCACCAGAAATCATATTACTTATTCTATTTCTTCTTTGATCATTATAACTAATATATCCTTCATCCCACAGATACATATTCTCTTTAGTTAGCTCCATATTTGATTTAGATTTTAGTTTAAAGCTCTCATTATTACTAAATATGTCAAGAGCCTTACTAAATGCTATTATTTTCCCCCCATCTCTTAACCATGATTTGATTTTTCCTATATTCTTTTCATTTTTTAAAGAAAAATAATATCCATCAGGGATAATTAATATATCAAATTCTTTAATATCGGTTCTATTGAATTTAGCTATGTTTATATGAGTAAGAGGATAATTAATTTCTTGTTCAAAGAAATACCATATTGCTCCATAATTTAAAGATGAAACCCTGTCTCCAGACCCATCACCTGATAAAATTGCAATATTTTTATTTTTTATTAATTCTATTGAAGATGAACCTAAGTCAGGTCCTTTTTCAGACATCCCTGTATAAATTGGATTTAGTTTTCTATTGTAATCATTGGCAATTTTAACTACTTTATTAAATATAGATTCATTAGTTTGATCTCCTTTGTATATTATTAAAGACCCGGGATTGTATTTAGTTCCATTAGTTGTAAATTCAGTTTTATTGTATCTAACTTTTATCTTATTTTTTAAAATATTGGAAAGAAATTTTGCATCATTCATATGGTCCCATTTTAGACCATATGCTATTGCATTTTCATCAAAAGAATTTAGTGTAGATATTACATCTTCATTTATGCCTCCTAATATTTTTTTGTTTGTCATATATCCATCTAGACCATAGGCATATGGCAAACTCCATGCAGTAATATCATAAGTTAAAGAGTCAGAAAGTTTTGCATTTTGTTCAAAAAGAACATCAACTAATTTTCCTTTTGGTTGATTTGTAGAAATTAATAAGTCTGTTGGATTTGTTTGCAAACTTTCATTTTTATTGGATTGATAACTATAAGCATATGTTTTATTACTGCCTGCATTTGAGTAATGAATTTCATGAGCATCTAATAGTTTTTTTAGTTTTTGCAATTTATCGGTATTTCCCTTAAGGATATAGTTTGTATTATCTGATCTAATCTTAAAAAAATCTTTAAAATTCTCATTTAGCTCCTTTGCATTAAGTGATGAAATTTCCACAGTTGAAATTCCAGATGTTGTATGATGATTAACTCTGTCTACAAGAGTTAAAATTTTGTTTTCAGAATTTAAAATACCTAATCCAGCAACTCCACCACCAGCTTTTTCATATGTCATTCCTATAGATCCTAAATATGTTGGATAAGTATCCCCATAGCTTGGATAAAGAAGGTCAAACATTTCTTTTGTAAAATATAACCATCCATTTTTATCAAAGTATTTAGCATTATTTATTCCAATTTCTTTTTGAAAATCTCTTTGCCATTTTGTTATAACTTCGTGGAATGGTTCTGCTGCTGGAGCAAAATAATATGGCTCATTGATCCCTTGCTCATGATAATCTACATGTACATGAGGCAACCATTTATTGTATACTTTTAATCTTGCTTTTGATTCAATTTGAGTTATCCAGGCCCAGTCTCTATTTAAATCATATAGATAATGATTTGCTCTTCCTCCTGGCCATGGCTCATCATGTTCTCTAGATTTAGGATTTGTATTATAGGGAAAATTGCCTGTTTGGTTATACCAGTTTGCATACCTATCTCTACCGTCTGGATTAATACATGGATCAATAATAACTATTGTATTTTCAAGAAACTTTGAGTTTTTCGTTAAAAGAAGATAAAGAGTTTTCATCGAAGCTTCAGTTGATGATGATTCATTTCCATGAACATTATAGCTTAACCAGACAATTGCTATGTCCTTTTTTAAATTATAATTTTTATTTCCTCCAAATTTTTTAACTCCAGCGTTGATTAGATTATTTTCTCTGATTAAATCAATATTTTTAATATTTTCTTTAGAGGATATATATGTTAAATAAAGGGGTCTTCTTTCATATGTTTCTCCATATTTTTCCATTATTACATTTTCAGGTAATTTTTTTGAAATATAATCGAAGTAGTCTAAGACCTGACTATGTCTAGAGAATTGTGTTCCTATTTCATATCCAAGAAATTCACTTGGGGATTTAATGTCTTGAGAGAATATTTGAAAATTAACAAATAGAAATAAAATTATAGAGTTAACGATTAGTTTCATAATTGCTTTAGTTTTGGTCAAGTAAACAAATATATAAAGAAAACTAATTATATTTACTTTAATATATGTTAGTAAAAGAAATCAACTATAAAGAAACATCATTTTTTAGCTCACTTTTTTGTGATTATGTTAATAATAAATCAGAACTAGAGGAGCTTTATAATTTATATCCATCAATTAAGAATTTTAAAAAACAAATTGAACAGAAAAAAGTAAATTATAATGATAATAACAGAGAAAAACTATACGACATAATTAAAAAACAATATAAAGGCGTTAGTTGTTCAAATGAATTTAATTCAATATTAGAATTGATTAAGAAGAAAAATACTTTTACAATAACAACAGGGCATCAACTAAATTTATTCACTGGCCCAGTCTATTTCCTTTATAAGATTATTACAACAATTAATCTTTGTAATGAATTAAAGAATACATATTCAAAATATAATTTTATTCCTGTTTATTGGATGGCAACAGAGGATCATGATTTTCAGGAAATAAATCATTTTAATTTTAAAAATTCTAAAATTAAATGGGATAGTGATCAAAGTGGGGTAGTAGGTGAATTTAAAACTAATGAACTGAAGAAAATTATAGATGAAATAAAACAAGCTTTACCAAACAATAGTAATACCTCTGAATTATTAGATTTATTTAAAGAAACTTATTTAGAATCTAATTGTTTGTCTGATGCAACTAGAAATTTTGTCCATTTATTATTTAAAAAAAATAATCTTATAATAATAGATGCAAATCATAAGGATTTGAAATCATGTTTTAAAGAATTTATAAAGAATGAAATTCAAAATAACATAATAAAAAAATTATCCCTATCAACTATCGGTAAGTTAGATAGGGCTGGTTATAAAATTCAAGCTCATTCAAGAGATGTTAATTTATTTTACATTGAAAAGAATAAAAGAAGTAGAATTATTAAAACAGAAAATCATTTTATAATTGAGGGAAGTAATAAAAAATTAACAGAGAAAAAACTTATAGATTTAGTTGATAATAATCCCGAAAAATTTTCTCCAAATGTTTTGTTTAGAACAATGTATCAAGAAGTTTTGTTGCCAAACTTATGTTATATAGGAGGACCAGCAGAAATTTCATATTGGCTTCAGTTAAAAAAAGTATTTGATACTGCTAAAATTACTTTTCCAATTTTATTAAATAGAAATTCACTTTTATTAATGTCTTCTAAACAAGTTAAGAAGTTAAAAAAACTAAATCTAGATATAGATGAATTGTTTTTAGATATAGATGAATTGTTAACTAAGAAAACAAGAGAATTTTCAGAATTAAATATAGATTTCTCTGAATTAAAAAGTACTTTAACTAATCAGTTTGAGCATTTATTTGAAATTGCTTCTAAAACAGATTATTCATTCACAGGAGCAGTCAAGGCACAGCAGAAGAAACAGCTCGATGGTATTAAAAATTTAGAAAAAAGACTTTTAAGTGCACAGAAGAAAAAATTTTCTGAGCAGTTGATTAAAATTAATGAATTAAAGGATGAACTATTTCCTAATAATACTTTACAAGAGAGATTTGTAAATTTTTCAGAGTTTTACTGTGAATATGGTTTTGCAATTATAGATATATTAATGAAAAATATAAAGCCTTTAAATAATAAATTTTCAGTTATTGAAATTAGCTAAATATTATATTTTTATTCTTTTTATATTATAAAATCTATTTCTATTTTTACGCATGGGAAATAATGTATTAATTATTGATTTTGGATCACAATATACTCAGCTTATTGCTAGGAGAGTAAGGGAGTTAAATATATACTCTGAAATACATCCATTTAATAATACACCTTCTGACCTAAAAAAGTTTAATGCAATTATTTTATCAGGCAGTCCTTATTCAGTAAGAGATGAAAATTCTCCTAGAATAGATCTTCATAAAATTTGTAGTAATAAGCCTGTTCTTGCAGTTTGTTATGGCGCTCAGTTATTAGCAAATGAAATGGGTGGCTTAGTCTTAGCCTCAAATATAAGAGAATATGGTAGGGCCAATTTAGATTATATTTGTAATAAGAGTTCTATATTTGATGATATTTCTGAGGGGAGTCAAGTTTGGATGAGCCACGGAGATACAATTAAAAAATTACCAAATAATTCTACACTGCTTGCTAGTACTTCAGATGTTGAAAATGCTGCATTTAGAATTAATGGGAAAGATATTTACGGACTTCAATTTCATCCAGAGGTATATCATTCAAAGGATGGTAAAAAGATTTTAGAAAATTTTCTTTTAAATATTTCAAAATTAAAGCAAGATTGGACCCCTGATTCATTTATAGATCAAACGATTTCTTTTTTAAAATCTGAGCTTAAGTCTGACAAGGTTATATTAGGATTATCAGGAGGAGTTGATTCAACTGTTGCTGCTGTGCTTTTAAATAAAGCTATTGGTGAGAATTTGCATTGTGTTTTCGTAAATAATGGGTTATTAAGAAAAAATGAGTTTGAGGCTGTGCTAGATCAATATAAAGACATGAATTTAAATGTTAAAGGCGTAGATTATTCATCAAAATTTTATAAAGAATTAAAAGGAGTAACTGACCCAGAATTAAAAAGAAAGTCAATTGGAAAAGTATTTATAGATGCATTTGATTCTGAATCAAAAAAAATCAAGGATGTTAAATGGCTAGCTCAAGGAACAATATATCCAGATGTTATTGAAAGTATTTCAGCAACTGGAGGCCCATCAGCTACAATTAAAAGTCATCATAATGTTGGAGGTCTTCCAAGTTATATGAAGTTAAAAGTTGTAGAGCCATTAAAATTACTTTTTAAGGATGAAGTACGTAGAGTAGGAACTTTTTTGAAAATTGATTCTGAAATATTGGGAAGACATCCTTTTCCAGGTCCTGGTCTTGGAATAAGAATTTTAGGTGAGATAAATTATGAAAAAGTTAAAATATTACAAGAGGTTGATAGCATTTTTATCAATTCATTAAAGGATGAAGGGTTATATAATAAAGTTTGGCAAGCTGGGGCTATGTTATTGCCAATTAAAAGTGTTGGGGTAATGGGTGATGAGAGAACTTATGAAAGATGTATTGTTTTAAGAGCTGTTGAAAGCACTGACGGAATGACTGCTGATTGGGTTGATTTACCATACAAGTTTCTTCAGGAAGTTTCAAATAAGATTATTAACAGGGTTAAAGGAGTAAATAGAGTAGTTTATGATATTAGTTCTAAACCACCAGCAACTATAGAATGGGAATAAAGAATTCATATAAGATAAGGGCATTTTTATTTTTAATCACATTTATATTTGTGAATCAGATTCAATCACAAACAGACTTTATAATTCATAAGGTTAGAAAAAACCAGGATATAGAGAAAATTGCAATGATATATGAAATAGATGTAAATATAATTTTAGAATTTAATCCGAATACAGAAATAAAAAAAGGTGCTAAGCTAAAAATTCCTAGATCATTTAGTTATGGTCAAGAAAATAATGAAGATCTAGAAATTCCTGAAATTCAAGACACCAATGAGATAGAAAATGAGATAATTTATGATTCTTTGATAGAAAACATAACTAATTATGAAAAAAAGAGAGTTGCTATTATGCTGCCATTTAGGACTAAAAACATAAACTTTGATTCTGTAAAACAGTCAAAAGAAATTATAAAAAATGACAAGCTTTTAAGTATCTCACTTGATTTTTTATTTGGAATTGAAATGGCAGTTGATTCATTTTCAAAATTTGGAATTGATGTGGATATTTCTGTGTTTGATACTGGCGCAGATAAAAATATAATTCATGAATTAATTAAGGAAAATGATTTCACTAAATATGATTTATTAATTGGACCTCTTACGACTAATGCTTTTAATTATGTTTCAAAATCTTTAAGTTCTGATTTAAAGATCGTTAGTCCTTTAAGTAAATCTAAATTAGATTATCAGAATATTATTCATACAATTCCTAACGATGAGTTATTATTTAATAAGATTACATCTTTTATAAAGAGAGATACAGTCCCATCACAAAAATTTATTATTTCAGATTCTTATAATAGAATTGTTAGTGAGAAAATAAAGAAAATATTCCCTGATGCAAATCAGTTTTTTTCTGAAATTAATGATTCAGGTATTGATACTAGAACAATGGTTTATGATAGTTTAGATTCAACATTTGTTAAAGGCAGAAATATAGTTTTTTTAGAGACGAGAGATCAGGGTTTTGTTTCTAATATTACAAGTATCTTAAATTCCTTTGTAAATGATACTACGGAAATAATTTTAACTACTACAAATAAGAATAGAGCTTTTGAAGGAATTAATATTTCTAATTATTATATGTCAAACTTAAATTTTCATTATCCTTCTATTAATAGATCTATTACGAATTATAGGGAAGATAGTTTTGTAAAAAAATATTTTATGAAATACAATGCATATCCCTCAAAATATGCTTTTAGAGGTCATGATTTAGTTCTTGATTTATTAATTAGATTAAGCTGTGGTGAACTTGATTATAACAACTTAAATTTAATAGAATCAGAATATATAGAAAATAAGTTTAAATATATTAAAGATGAAGATGGAATATATAGGAATATATCTTCTTATATAATGAAATTTGATGATTTAAAATTTGTAGAAATAGAATAAGATAATATTGTAAATGATTCTATATATTTACAAATATATTTAATCAAATTCATTAAATTTGTTTGCGTTTATAACGCACAATGTCAAATAGCACTAAATTTATTTTTGTTACAGGTGGAGTTTCTTCTTCTTTAGGAAAAGGAATAATAGCAGCATCTCTTGCCAAATTACTTCAATCCCAGGGCTATAAGGTAACTATTCAAAAATTAGACCCATATATAAATATTGATCCAGGCACTTTAAATCCATATGAACATGGAGAGTGTTATGTCACCAATGATGGTGCTGAAACAGATTTAGATTTAGGTCATTATGAAAGATTTTTAAATGTTCCAACTTCTCAGGCTAATAATATTACTACTGGGCGTATATATCAAAGTGTAATAAATAAAGAGAGAAAGGGTGAGTATTTAGGACGAACAGTTCAAGTTATTCCTCATATAACAGATGAAATAAAAAAGAGCATTCAGTATCTTGCTAAAAACAATGAATACGATATAATTATTACTGAAATAGGAGGTACAGTGGGAGATATAGAGTCACTACCTTATATAGAGGCCTTAAGACAGATGAAGTGGGAAATGGGAGAAAAAAATGTTGTTGCTATTCACTTAACTTTAATCCCTTACCTTTCAGCTGCTAAAGAATTAAAAACAAAGCCTACCCAGCATAGTGTTAAAACATTGATGGAGAGTGGAGTTCAAGCAGATGTTTTAGTTTGTAGAACAGAACATGAAATTAGTGATAGTATAAGAGATAAATTAGCACGATTTTGTAATGTTGACACAGATTCTGTAATTCAGTCTGTTGATGTTAAAACAATTTATGATGTCCCAAATTGCATGTTCAGCGAGGGATTAGATAAAGTAGTTTTAAAAAAAATGGAATTAAAATCTACAAAGCCTGATTTAAGTTCTTGGAATAAATTTTTAGATAAACATAAAAACCCAAAGACTACAGTTAAGATTGCATTAATTGGAAAATATGTTGAATTACAAGATTCTTATAAATCTATATTAGAGTCATTCATTCATTCTGGAGCTGTTAATGAGGTTAAGGTAGAAGTAACTGCGATTCATTCTGAACATATTAACAAGAATAATATTGCAGAAAAACTAGAAAACTTTAACGGAGTATTGGTAGCACCTGGTTTTGGACAAAGAGGGATTGAAGGAAAGATTGAAGCAATAAAATATGTTAGATTAAAAAAAATTCCATTTTTTGGAATATGTCTAGGTATGCAAATGGCTGTCATAGAATTTTGCAGAAATGTATTAAATATGAATGGTGCTAACTCTACTGAAATGGATGAAAAAACCACATACCCAGTTATAGATATAATGGATGATCAAAAGAATATTGTAAATAAAGGTGGTACTATGCGATTAGGATCTTGGAATTGTAAATTGAATGATGACAGTTTGGTTCATAAAATTTATAATACTAATATAATTGACGAAAGACATAGACATAGATATGAGTTTAATAGTGAATATATTAAAGAAATTGAAGAAAATGGTTTAATTGCTTCAGGAATCAATATTGATACCGGATTAGTAGAAATAGTAGAATTAAAAAATCATCCATGGTTTATTGGTGTTCAATTTCACCCTGAATATAAGAGTACTGTTTTAAATCCTCATCCTTTGTTTGTTTCATTTATTTCTGCAGCATTAAAAAATTATAATAAAAAATAATATGGAAGAAAGAAATACTGATATTAACACCACAATTGGTTTTATGCTAATAGGAGTAATATTGATGTTCTGGATTTATACGACTCCTCCACCAGCTCAATCGGAATCTATTGATGAAGATACTAATGAGCAAATAGAAGAAGAATTAAACTCAAAAAGTCAGGGAAAAAATCTTTCTTTAGATGGAATGAAGGATCAGCTATTTAATAAAGATGCAATTGATGGATCAGAGAATATAATTGAAATTAAAAATGACCTTTATAATATAGAGTTTTCTGAAAATGGAGGTCAAATTTCTCAACTAGCTTTGAATAATTACGTTGACCACAATGGATCTCCAGTTTATTTAATAAATAATGGAAATTCAAATTTTAATATTGATTTTAAAACTTCTAATAATAGAATAATAAATACAAAGGATCACAAATTTATTTCAAATGCATTTAAAGATGGTGAAAATGATATTGTTTCAATGAAATTATCTATTGATCAAGAGACATATTTGGAATATTTATACAAGATTAGGCCTCAAGAATATATTATTGATGTTGAAATAAAATCTGAAGGATTTTCAAATGTTTTAAATAAGAATGAACCTTCAAATTTTTTATGGGATTTTAAAGGTATTAGGAATTCAAAAAGTATTAGTTATGAAAATAGATATACGAGATTAACATATTATCATGATGGAAATAAAATTGACAAATTATCCCAAATGGGAGACGATGAAGATGAGATATATAATATTAATTGGATTTCATTTAGGCAACATTTCTTCAGCTCAATATTGATCTCAACAGATAATAAATTTGATAAGGCAAAAATAATTTCTAAAGATTTAGTTGAGGATGAATCTATTGATACACTATATACAAAGCAATATGTAGCACAGGTTCCATTTTCTTTTAAGAATAATGAATTTGACGAATCCTTTAGAATATATTTCGGTCCAACAGATAATAATGTTTTTAAAAAATACAATCTAGATTTAGATGAAAGTATTCCTTTTGGATGGGGAATTTTTGGTTTGATTAATAAGTCTGTTTTTGTGCCATTGTTTAGATTTCTTAGTTCAATTTTTCCATATGGAATAGCAATTATTTTTATGACAATTATTGTTAGACTGTTTTTAGCCCCCGTACTTTATAACTCATATCTTTCCCAAGCAAAAATGAAAATTTTAAAGCCAGATGTTGAACAATTAAACAAGCAATACAAGGATAATCCTATGAAAAGACAACAGGAAATGATGTCTTTGTATAAAAAGGCTGGAGCTAGTCCAATGAGCGGATGTTTACCTGCATTGCTACAGATACCT
>MDTB01079918.1_pt1 | contig 12597 bp, 9 predicted proteins | sample 811161 | NCBI WGS metagenome assembly MDTB01 (sample SAMN05326650, study PRJNA326480) | marine metagenome | isolation source: seawater | place: Mediterranean Sea | collected 2009 | reverse complement strand
TTAAATTGCTGGATACTAGAAAAACACTGCCAGGATTAAGAGTTGCTCAAAAATACGCAGTAAAGTGTGGGGGCTGCGAAAATCACAGACTAGGACTTTTTGACGCATTCTTGATCAAAGAAAATCACATCACCGCTTGTGGTGACATAAGGACTGCAGTAAATCGTGCTAGGGATATTTCGCAATTTATGCCCATCGAAGTGGAGGTAGAGAATTTGGAGCAGCTTAGGGAAGCTCTGAGCACGAGTTGTGAAAAAATCATGTTAGATAACTTTGAAATCCCGACCATAAAAGAGGCAGTAAAAATTGCAAACGGATATGAAACGAAGTTGGAGGTATCTGGAAATATCACAACAAATAACCTAGAGGAGGTCGCTAGCACAGGAGTCGACTATATTTCTATTGGGGCACTGACAAAAAATTGTACTGCCCTAGATCTATCGTTAATTATTGTTTAATAAAGCGGTCTTACTTACTAGCACCCCATTATCATCTGCATAAATATGATCTCTGCTAGAAATAGAGACCCCGCCTATATTTATACTGACGTGCTTAAGTCCAACACCTCGCTTCTCTGTTTTTAATGGACTCACACCCAAAGCTAGAATACCCAAATTAATTTCTGAGAGTATTTCAATATCCCTAACGGCGCCATTTATAATAAAACCAGCCCAACCATTAGAAGCGGCTTCCCCGGCAATCTCATCTCCCAGTAGTGCTTTTCTCAGAGAACCTCCTCCATCTATCATCATCACTCGTCCATCACCCTTCTCCTTTGAAAATTCCTTTACAAGGGAGTTGTCCTCGCAGCATTGGATGGTTAACGCGGGCCCTTGAAAAAAAGACGCCCCACCAAATCTTCTAAACTGCAATTCTATAACCATTGCATCGGGATGTTCATCTGATAAATCTGGTGTAGTAAATAGCATCAGTTCTAGAATTTGTTCGCCTTTTTTTTGCAAGGATACTAATAGAAAAGTATAAACCGGTTAGACCTAATTTTACCTATTTTTCGAATGATATCGAAAATACAAAAAAGGATCATTAAGTCTAAGCCAAAACTTACAATTTGTTTTACTTATGTATATTATAAAAGTCATTCATCGTATGGATTTTTAAAATGAACTTAAATCGGATTGATCTGAACTTACTCGTATATCTCGACGTCCTCCTTCGCGAGAAAAATGTTACTCGAGCTGCGGCCCAGTTAAATCTGTCGCAACCAGCGATGAGCAATGGACTTCGCAGATTAAGGACGTTATTTGATGATCCGATATTGGTAAGAACTTCAGAGGGAATGACACCTACGGAAAGAGCAATGGAACTAGCTCCTTCAGTTCAAGAAATTCTGATCAATATAGAAAAAACTGTGCAAACTAAATCTCCATTTGAACCACGCGAGGCAGAACAAGTCTTCCGTATCATGGCTAGCGACTATGCAGAATCAACACTATTTCCTGCTGTTTTATCGAAACTGCGAGATATAGCTCCCAGGGTTAGTATTGACGTAATGACACCGAGTGATGTCAGCTTTCTTGACGTGGAAAGAGGAAAGATTGACATGATAATCAATAGATTCGATTCCATACCAGAATCCTTCCATCAGATACAACTCTGGAGCGATCCATTCGCATGCTTACTAAGTCCAAATAATCCTCTTCTAAAAAGCTTTACTCTAGAAAATTATCTCGCGGCAAATCATATCTGGGTAAGTAAAACTGGGATGGGTATTGGGGTAGGAATGAACCCAGACGACGTTCAACGTCTCGGTTGGGTTGATAATGCGCTCTCCAATTTAAATTGTAAGCGACAGATACGAGTTTTTACTCGACATTATCAAGCCTCAATGACTCTCGCTGAGAAAAACGATCTGGTGGTCACGTTACCAAAACGCGCTGCATTGCTAAACAAAGATAATCCAAGACTTGTCTTGCGAAGTCCACCATTCAAAATTCCGCCTTTAGAATTAAAAATGGCATGGAGTCCCTTGCTGCAGCATAATCCGGCTAATCAATGGATGCGACGACTTATCGCAGATATAGCCAAGCAGCTCGATGGAAATAATTGATCCTACTCTAATGGTTTTTTATATTATTTCGGATAATAATAGTGAATGTAATCGACCATTATAAACGAAGACTCACATAAGGATTTTTTCAGAGGCTTATAAATTGTCCGAAAGAATAATCAAATACGATCTTCAAATACAGCAATCCTTATATGTATTTCTAGAAGAGGAAGTATTACCAGCAACTGACGTAGAATCAGACGATTTTTGGTCTTCGTTTAGAAACATAATTACAGATTTGTCACCTACAAATAGACAGTTACTAAATGAACGAGACAGACTGCAAAAAGAAATAGACCAATGGCATTTGCAAAACCCAGGTCCAATTAAAAACTTTTCTGAATATAAGGAGTTTTTGCTAAACATAGGCTACTTGACTCCCGAAGGACCAGATTTTTCTGTGGAAACAGAGAATGTGGATGAAGAAATTTCTCATATTTCGGCACCTCAATTGGTTGTCCCTATTACTAACGCCAGATACTCGATAAATGCTACAAATGCCAGGTGGGGAAGTTTATACAACGCACTATATGGCTCAGATGTAATTCCAGAGGAAAATGGCGCTGATCGATCCGGCCCTTACAACCAAAACCGTGGAAAACTCGTAATAGCTTGGGTTAGAAAATTTCTTGATCGCCATTTTCCACTGCAATCTGGCGATCACACACTAGTGGAAAGGTATGCTCTGGAAGGAGGAGTGCTAAAAATCATTTTGCAAAATGGAGAGATTACGCAACTTAAGTATCCGCAACAATTCAAAGGTTATGTAGGCTTCGATCATAACCCCACCGCTATCCTTTTTATCAATAACGGCCTCCATGTAGAATTACAAATCGACAAACGCGATCCCGTTGGGAAAAGTGATCTAGCAGGTATTAAGGATGTAATTCTTGAATCTGCTGTCACTACAATTCAAGACTGTGAGGATTCAGTATCTTGTGTAGATGCTGAAGATAAAATTGTGGCATACCGAAATTGGCTAGGACTTATGAGAGGTACTTTAGAAGAGTCATTTACAAAAGATGATATAGAAATCCGTAGGGTACTAAACCCGAATCGGATTTATAGTACTCCAGAGGGCAGTGAACTTGTATTGCCGGGACGCAGCGTCTTGTTCATTCGTAACGTTGGTCATCTGATGACAAGTGATGCCATACTAGATCCAGAAGGTGCTGAGATTCCTGAAGGAATTATGGATGCCATGTTTACTGCCGTTATTTCTGCACATAACCTAAAGAGACCTGAAAAATTTAGAAACTCTACTAGCGGAAGTGTTTATATTGTCAAACCTAAAATGCACGGACCTGAGGAAGTTGCATTCACCTGTCAATTATTTTCCCGAATTGAGAAAGCACTTAAGCTGCCACAATATACTCTTAAGCTAGGTATCATGGATGAAGAGAGACGTACTACCGTTAATCTCAAAGAATGCATAAGACAAGCGAAAAAACGTATTGTATTCATAAATACTGGTTTTCTTGATCGAACAGGCGATGAGATACATACCTCAATTCATGCCGGCTCTGTCTTACCTAAAAATAGAATTAAGAATACAGACTGGATTGAGTCTTATGAGGCTTGGAATGTCGATATAGGACTGGCCACTGGGTTAAAAGATTGTGCTCAGATAGGTAAAGGAATGTGGGCGGCACCTGATTTAATGAGAGATATGCTAACAGAAAAAGTCTCTCACCCTCTATCAGGGGCTTCGACATCTTGGGTCCCATCTCCAACAGCCGCTACATTACATGCGACTCATTACCATGAAGTAAATGTCGCTAAAGAACAATTAAAGATGATCTCAAGGCCTAAAGCATCATTAGAAAAAATTTTAACGCCCTCCGTTCACGAAAACCTAAACCTAACGGACGAGCAGATTCAAAAAGAGCTCGATAATAATATTCAAGGAATATTAGGCTACGTGGTTAGATGGATTAATCATGGAATCGGATGTTCTAAAGTGCCAGATATAAATAATGTAGGATTAATGGAAGACAGAGCGACACTGAGAATATCCAGTCAGCATATTAGTAATTGGCTATTACATAATATTTGCTCCACCGAGCAGGTGCTTCAAACACTGAAAAAAATGGCGAGCGTAGTTGACGAGCAAAATCGCCTGGATAGTAATTACATACCAATGTCTACAGATTTAGATCAGAGTATTGCCTTTCAGGCTGCTAAAGACTTGATTTTTAATGGCTTAGAATCGCCCAATGGATACACAGAGCCTATACTGCATAAGAGACGGAAGGAATTTAAAAAATCACTATGATTTGGTCCAGTACAGTTCCACTGAAGTTCCGAAAAAGGTGATTACATGACCCTAGCAATATCCTTAGGGCCATGTAACTACCACTAAATATGTGAGTCCTACCCTCTGCAGCTGCTGGGTAGCAACTTGCTCGGTATGGTAGTCCCACCACCACCGCACACCCAAGAGACACTCCCATTGCTATTTCTAGTGGGAGACATCTCCAAGACACTCCCAGATGCATCACCTAACTCTCCATTAGCCGCTAGTGTGATCTGATATTTTCCATCTGCTGTGACCGCCGCTGACGCCACATAGCTGCCATTACCATCAGTATCTATTCCAGCACTTTCACTTGTCGTTGGTACAGAAGCATGTGACGATGCATATTCGGAAATTGATGCCTTGCCCTCTGCCGCATAGGCTAAAACCTCGCCCATACGCGCTCTCACGGTATAATCCTGGTATGCAGGAAGCGCTAAAGCGGATAAAATTCCAACAATTGCGATCACAATCATCAGCTCTATCAGTGTAAAACCTCGTTGAATTACGCTGGTATTCATCAAGTCAATCCTCATTTAGTTAATAATTTTTAACAATCTCCCTTACTTGTAACGACCATATCTTAAGAAAGATCGAGTACAGAACTAAATGGTGCCAGTGATTTTTCTCCTGTCAGGCTTTTTCTCGAGAAATCTTGAGTTTTTTATAAAAACTGAGCTTATATAATCCTACTTTCCATAAAACTTGTACTTTTTGAGTAATTCTAATGGGCTATATTTTAATCCAACTCTAGAATGCGGTGTAAATGATCGAAATGTTACATATTTCCTTAGCTTAGGTTTAGAGTGTATGAATGAAATCGCCAAGACTCCATTGAATGCCTTGATTAGGAAGTTAGTACTTGATGGTGTTATTACTAAAGAAGAGGCCCACGATGCTAGTATCGCCACACTTGGACAACGAGGTGCCCTAGTTAAATACTTGATCGAGGAGATGGGACTTAATGATGAATTAGTTGCTCAAAAAGCGTCGACTGCTTTCGGAATCCCATTATTTGATTTAGAAAACCTCCACTTAGATTCTATACCTAACAACTTGGTAGACCAGGAATTAGTCAAGCGGCATCGAGTATTACCACTATCCCATATAGATGACAAAATTTGCGTGGCTATCGCTGACCCAACAAATCTAAACGCTCTCAATGATATTAAGTTTCATACGGATATTCGTACCGAAGCTGTCCTTCTTCCCTTTAAAAAATTAGATCATGTAATTAATGATTGGCTCAAAATTAATGATAATGTCGGAATTGATCTGGGCGAAATAGAGCAGGCTGAACTTGACGAGCTGGCTTTTTCTGATGCTACCACGGAAATTGACAAGGAAAACTCCGCGATCGATGAGGCGCCTATAGTGCGTTTTGTGAATAAGGTTCTCATAGATGCTATTAAAGAGGGTGCATCTGATATCCATTTTGAGCCTTATGAAAAAGATTTTCGTGTGAGGTTCAGAACCGATGGAATGCTGCGTGAGGCATTGCGTCCTCCCAGAAAATTAGCCGCACGTCTTACAGCTAGATTGAAGGTAATGGCGAAGCTTGATATTTCTGAGCGTAGAATTCCACAGGATGGCCGAATAAAAATGACTTTAGCTGGAAATCGAGAAATAGATTTTCGAGTTAACTCACTTCCGACACTGTATGGAGAAAAAGTGGTACTTCGAATATTGGATGCCTCCAATGCGACAATTGGTATAGACGCTTTGGGTTATATGGATCAGCAAAGAAAAATGTATCTAGATGCACTGTCAAGACCACAAGGAATGATTTTAGTTACTGGTCCCACAGGCTCCGGAAAAACCATGTCTCTTTACACTGGCTTAGATATATTAAATTTACCGGAGAGAAATATTTCTACCGTTGAAGATCCAGTAGAGATAAATATGACTGGTATAAATCAAGTACACGTAAATCAAAAAGTGGGGCTTGGATTCGCGGAAGCATTACGATCTTTCTTGCGCCAGGATCCGGACGTTATCATGGTAGGAGAAATAAGGGATCTAGAAACTGCTGAAATCGCTATAAAAGCAGCTCAAACTGGCCATCTTGTGCTATCTACATTACATACAAATAACGCTGCTGAGACGATTACTCGATTATTGAATATGGGCGTTCCTTCATACAATCTTGCGACCTCAGTTGATCTAATAATTGCTCAAAGGTTAGCTCGTCGATTATGTAGCGACTGCTCCGTTAGTCCCAAAGAGATTCCAACAAAAAGCCTTTTAGACTTCGGGTTTACAGAAGAAGCTCTTTTTTCAGCCAACATTAAAGTAGCTGTGGGCTGCAGAAACTGTACTGATGGTTATAAAGGTCGGATAGGTGTCTTTGAAGTACTAAGGATTAGCCCTAGTATATCCAAGCTAATTATGGAATCCGCTAATTCTATCGCTATTTATGAGCAAGCGCGCAAAGAGGGATTTTACGACCTAAGACAATCTGCTCTAGTCAAAGCGGCCAAGGGATTAATTAGTCTAGAGGAAGTCAACCGAATTACAATCGAATGAATGATTTAAAATCAAACCCCAACTTATCAGAATATTGTTATCAATGGCGCGGCACTGACAAATCAGGTCTCTATATAGAAGGGCAGATCTTTGCTAGTAGCAGGGGAATGGCAAAAGCCTTGTTACTGCAAAAGGGTAATACCCCTAATAAAATATGGAGAAAATCACAACCAATAATAAGTAATCGAAAAAAAATTAAGCCCGCTGATGTAGCCATCTTTTCCCGTCAACTAGCTACAATGCTTAAAGCAGGTGTCCCACTCGTGCAAAGTTTTGAAATAGTTTCCTCAAGTCTAGAAAATGAAAAAATGCGTGACGTGATAAGACAGATACATTTTGACGTTGCATCTGGATCTAGTTTGGCTTTAACTCTCACGAAACACCCCAAGTACTTTGACAAGCTTTACTGCGGATTAGTCTCTTCTGGTGAAACTTCTGGAACTCTTGACACTATGCTTGATCGAATTGCTACTTATAAAGAAAAGAGTGAAAAACTAAAGTCAAAAATCCGAAAAGCATTAACATATCCTAGTGCAGTAGTGTTTGTAGCAATGATAGTAACAGCTATTCTACTTATTAAGGTGGTACCGCAGTTTGCTGCCACATTTAAAAACTTCGGTGCTGATCTTCCCTTATATACCAGATTAGTACTAGATCTATCCAACTTTACGCAGAACTGGTGGCTAGCCTTCACTATAGGGCTCTCTGTACTCATCTATACCTTCTCAATAGCAAAGAAGAAATCGCAAACGTTTACTATATTTATTGATAGATCAATCCTAAAACTTCCTATCATAGGTGCTATCTTACGTGATGCGATAATCGCGCGATTCTCCAGAACTTTGTCTACCACATGTTCAGCAGGAGTACCTCTTGTCGATGCACTTGAATCTACCGCAGGGGCGGTAGGAAATCATATTTACTCGGAAGCGATTGGAAATGTGAGAGAGAAAATAGCGTCCGGCTCTTCTTTGAGCCAGTCCTTAAAATATACCGGTATCTTCCCAAATGTTCTAATGCAGATGGTCGCTGTCGGTGAAGAATCTGGTACATTAGATGATATGCTGGGAAAGGTAGCCAACCACTATGAAGATGCAGTTGATGACGCAGTAGAAAATTTGAGCTCTTTACTGGAGCCTTTGATTATGGCCATCCTAGGTGTCTTGATTGGGGGGCTAATGGTAGCGATGTATTTACCGATCTTCTTACTAGGGTCAGTGATATAATACTGCTAAACCCATTTGGCAAACTATATGATCGAAGTATTGTTGCATTCACCAATTTTTTTCTTTTCTTGTCTTGCCTTATTAGGTCTAATAATAGGTAGCTTTTTAAATGTTGTAGCCTATAGATTACCAATAATATTAAAGGATCAGTGGCGAAGAGACTGCTTAACTTTTCTAGGAGAGACACCTAAGGAGTCAATAGAGCTTTCCCTATCTCGTCCAAATTCTCATTGTCCGAAATGTAAGTTTGCTATAAGGCCGTGGGAAAATATACCAGTATTCAGTTATATCCTCCTTAGAGGAAAATGCTCAAATTGTGCTGAGGAGATTAACTGGCGGTATCCATGCGTCGAATCGCTTACTGCATTATGCACAATATATTTAGGATATTTTTTTGGTTTAAGCTGGGAATTGTTAGGAGCGCTAGTCCTAGTCTGGTCACTTATAACATTGAGCTTGATTGATATAGATCACCAATTACTGCCAGATGATATTACTTTTCCTCTATTATGGTTGGGCCTGGTGGTAAATATTAATTCTCTTTTTGTTCCACTAAAGAGTGCTCTAATCGGCGCTATACTAGGATATGGAGTGCTATGGGGCACTTACTGGATCTTTAAATTTTTAACAGGAAAAGAGGGTATGGGATTTGGTGATTTTAAACTACTAGCGGCTTTGGGAGCCTGGTTAGGGTGGGAATCTTTACCAATGATTATTCTCTTATCCTCAGTTACGGGAGCTATCATGGGTATTTTTCAAATACTTTTCGCTGGTCATAAAAAAGATATCCCAATACCTTTCGGACCATATTTAGCACTGGCAGGCTTTGTTATCTTATCTATGAGAGCAAAAGATAACTTTTATATATCTTCTTTTTCAATCTACTGGTGAAAATGATTGTTGGAATTACTGGTGGAATTGGATGTGGCAAATCCTCCGTTACGGACCAATTAAAAGAACTAAATGTCGATATTGTAGATGCAGATGTCATAGCCAGAGAAATTGTAGAGCCAGGAAAATTAGCGCTTGAAAAAATTGTCAATCGGTTCGGAAGAGACATCTTATTGCCTGATGGTAGGTTAGATCGGGCAAAACTAAGAGTAATAGTTTTTTCCGAAAAAGAAGAAAGAATCTGGTTAGAGAGATTAACTCACCCTCTAATCCATACTGAAATTAAAGCACAGATAAAATCCTCCAATTCTGCATATATTGCTCTCTCCTCAGCGTTGCTGTTAGAGTCAAGACAGAGGGCTCTCGTTGATCTAATCGTTGTCATAGATATTTCTGAAAATCTTCAAATTGAGAGAACCATTCTGCGCGACCAGAATAGTCTACAGCTAGTAAAAAAGATTATTGGTTCGCAACTTGAACGAGAGGAGCGCTTATCAAGAGCAGATATAGTCATAGATAATAGTTATTCGCTCGAGAGACTTAAAAAAGAGATCAAGAAGCTGCACCACGACCTCATGAAGGAAGCAAAAAATCGTGAGAGGAAAAATAAATACTAGACAAAGATTCGATTTGATGACTCAGAGCGAGAATGCGTGAACAACTTTTCTAAGTTCTATAATTTGTATTTATATCCACATACTCGTGGGAAAGGTCGCTAGTCCAAATGGTCGTAGTGAACTTACCTGAACCAAGAATAACTCGTATCACAATTTCATCGGAACTCATTGCGGCAAGCCCAGCTTCTTCGCGATAACTAGCGGCTCTGGCACCACATTCTACTACTAATTCAGAATTAATTAGGATGGATATTTTATTGACATCCAGAGTATCTACATTTGCTCGACCAATAGCTGCGAGAAGTCTTCCCCAGTTAGGATCAGAGGCAAAAATTGCTGTTTTTACTAATGGTGAATGCGCAATTGTAAAAGCAATATCAAGACAGTCTTGTTCGCTCCCTCCTTCCTCAACCACTATGGAAATAAATTTTGTTGCTCCTTCAGCGTCTCTGACTAATTTTTGAGCGAGATCAATACATACTTCCTCCAGCGCTGAATAAAATATTTCCGCTTCCCGACTATTTTTATCTTCTATAACAGGTAATGATGTAGATCCTGTAGCCAACAAAGTACACGCATCATTCGTTGAAGTGTCTCCATCTATGGTAATCCTGTGAAATGATTGCTCTACTGCCCTTTCTAGTAAGTGCTGCAGGAGATCGGAGGTAATATTTAAACTCGTACCTATAAAAATTAACGTTGTCGCCATATCAGGGCGAATCATTCCCGCTCCTTTAGCTATACCAGTAAGTACGGCACGATGCTCACCAAAAAATATCTCCTTAGAAGAGCACTTTACACGTGTATCTGTGGTCATTATTGCCTGTGCAACCTTGTCCCAAGAATTCTCGTCTAACTTATCTACTAGCTGGTTAAGTGAATTCTCTATTTTATTCACTGGAAGGGGTTCGCCGATTACTCCTGTCGAAAAAGGTAATATTTCTTCAGTTTTATAACCTAAATAATCCGCTAATTTTTTTACACAACGTATAGCGTCTAGATACCCTTGTTTGCCATTCCCGGCGTTAGCATTCCCGCTATTTATAAGAAGAGCTCTTGGATTATGGCGACAAAGTCTTATATGTCGCTTAGCAACTTGGACTGGCGCTGCACTAAATAAATTTTTTGTAAACACGGCAGCACAGTTAGTACCCGGGACTACCTCTATCAAAGCTAAATCTGCATCTCTACCTTTCTTAATACCTGACGCAACAGCAGCCAAACGAAGCCCATCTACAGCAAATAAGTCAAGCAATGTTATCTCCAGTTATTTGGAACAAAACTATTGTTTCACTAGCGAGCCACAACAGTGCTTATATTTTCTTCCACTCCCACAAGGACAAGGTTGGTTGCGACCTACTTTGGGTTGTTCCCGCGTAAAAGTGCCGATATTACCGTGTTCATTTGGTTCTAAATAATCATCCGCTGAAAAATTCGAATCTGAAGGATGATGAAAATCTAGACTTTCTTTCTCGGCTTTTTCCTTAAGCTGCCTCGCCATCAGAATTGATTCATTTTCTCGAGTAACCTCTATATTTGACAAAAACTTTATAACCTCGTATTTCACATTTTCTAAAAGTTCTTCAAATAGTGAGAAGGATTCGCGCTTATATTCTTGTTTCGGATTTTTTTGGGCATACGCTCTTAAATGTATACCTTGTCGCAGCTGATCCATTAGCGCAAGATGCTCTTTCCAGAATGTATCTAGTATTTGTAGCATCACTTGCTTTTCAATATTCAATATGTCCTCACCAATATCTTGACATTTGGACTCATATGCAAACTGTACTTCATCATAAATACGAACTCTTAGGCTTTCTTCATATAGCTTTTCATCGGAATCTAGCCATAGTTTAATGGGTATAGTTACAGAAAACTCCTGTTCCAGCTTCCTCTCAAGCCCAGATATATCCCACTGTTCTTCAATGCTCATCGGCGGAATAAACATATCTATAACTTGGTTTACTACATCTAAACGGATTTGCTTGATAGTCTCAGAGATGTCTTGCTCTTTTAATAAATTATTACGTTGCTCGTAAATAACCTGTCTCTGGTCATTCGCAACATCATCATATTCTAGTAACTGTTTACGTATATCAAAGTTTCTTGCTTCTACTTTTTTCTGGGCTTTCTCAATAGAATTAGTAACTAGCTTATGTTCAATAGCCTCACCTCTATCCATACCTAATGCCTGCATGAAGTTTTTAACCTTTTCAGAAGCAAAGATTCTCATTAAATTATCATCTAACGAGAGATAAAATCTCGATACTCCCGGATCACCTTGACGCCCAGCTCTCCCTCTCAACTGATTATCTATACGTCTCGATTCATGTCTCTCGGTACCCAACACATGCAAACCACCCACACCTACTACTTTTTTATGTCGTTGTTCCCAGTCCTGCCTTAGCTCCTCACACCCCTTTTCTAAGCTATTTTCTTGAGCCTTGATTTCAGCTTCAAGATTCCCTCCAAGTACAATATCGGTACCACGGCCAGCCATATTAGTAGCAATAGTCACCATCCCTGGTCGGCCTGCCTGAGCAATAATTTCAGCTTCTTGAGCATGATATTTAGCATTTAATACTTTGTGCTCAATACTATTTTCCTTAAACTTTAAAGATAATTCTTCCGATGTCTCTACAGATGCTGTACCAACAAGCACAGGAGCTTGCTTAGACATACATTCTTGAACATCTGCAATAATTGCATCATATTTTTCCTCTCTCGATAAGAAGACTAGATCATTCAAATCCTCCCTGACCATTTGTACATTAGTTGGTATTACTAAAACTTCCAATCCATAAATTTGCTTAAATTCAAATGCTTCGGTATCCGCCGTGCCGGTCATTCCCGCCCGTGTAGAATATTGTCTAAAGTAATTTTGAAAGGTGATGGAAGCGAGTGTCTGACTCTCTCTTTGAATTTGAACGCCTTCTTTCGCCTCTATCGCTTGATGTAAACCTTCAGAAAGAC
>MDTB01057938.1_pt1 | contig 12597 bp, 10 predicted proteins | sample 811161 | NCBI WGS metagenome assembly MDTB01 (sample SAMN05326650, study PRJNA326480) | marine metagenome | isolation source: seawater | place: Mediterranean Sea | collected 2009 | reverse complement strand
TTGATTTTGAATATCCAAAAAAAAATGTTCTTCGTTTAGCTGTTATTGGGTTAGTTCATGATCATGTGAATTGGATTTTAAATAGAAAGCAAAGGGATGTAAAAATAGTTGGTATTGTGGAAACAAATCTTAAATCAATAAACCGCTATAAAAAACGCTATAATATCCCCGATAATTTATTTTTCGATAGTTATGAATCTCTTTTACAAAATGTTGAAATAGATGCTATTTCTGCATTCAATTCAACAAAAGAGCATCTTGATGTTGTAAAATATTTTGCTCCAAAGGGGATCCCAATTATGGTAGAAAAACCAATGGCAACAAATTATAATGAAGCTAAAGAAATGGCTGAAATTGTTAAAAATTACAAGACCCCTCTGCTAGTGAATTATGAAACATCATGGTATGAAACCACCTATGAGGCCAAAACCCTTTTGAATCAGGGTAGTTTTGGATCGCTTACTAAAATAGTTTTCAATACCGGACATCCTGGTCCAAGAGAAATTGGGTGTACACCGGAATTTCTTTATTGGTTGACAGATCCCATTCTAAACGGAGCTGGAGCGCTCACAGATTTTGGATGTTACGGTGCAAATATTACAACCTGGTTATTAGACGGTGAAACTCCAATAAGTATTAGTTGTGTTGCCAAACAAACTAAGCCTAAGCTTTACCCAAAAGTAGATGATGATACTACAATTTTATTAGAATACACCAATAAGCAAGTTATTATACAGGCCTCCTGGAATTGGTCACATAATAGAAAAGATATGCAGCTATATGGAACAAAAGGTTTTATAGATTGCAAAAATAGTGATCAAATGGAATTTATGGAAAATGAAAATATAGGAGGACAAAAATATATTCCTTCGCCTATACCAAAAAACAAAAAAGATCCATTTAGATTACTATATGAGGTTGTCTTTAATGATAAAAAACTAGAGCCTTTTTCTTTATATAGTGTTGAGAATAATTTGATTGTTTCTAAAATTTTAAGTCTTGCTTTGAAAGCTTCTGTTACAAAAAAAACTCAGTTTTGGGAGTAGTTTTTGTTTTATGTTAAACATATCTACAAAAAACACTTTAAAGACTGGTTTTATAACTTTAACCTATGAAAAATATTATTATTTTGATTGGTGTGAGTGGGAGTGGTAAAAGCACTCTTGGGAAAGCACTATCGGAAAAGCTTGGCATATTGTTTATTGATGGAGATGATTTTCATAGTCTAGATAATATTGAAAAAATGAAAAAATCTATACCACTAAATGACAAAGATCGAAAACCGTGGTTAATTAAAATTTCTAAAAAAATATTTGAAAGTCACAAAAATGGGGTTGTCGTGGCCTGTTCGGCATTAAAGGAAAAGTACCGTGAACTATTAGTTAGATTTATCCCCAAAAAAAATATCCTCTGGGTAGTTTTAAATTGTGAAATCAAAGAGTTAAAAAAAAGAATGAAAATAAGAAGCCATTTTATGCCTGTCGATTTACTTGAAAGCCAAATAAAGATATTTGAGAAACCAAAAAATGCTTTTTATTTAATCAGCTCTTTGAAAATCGAAGAACAAATAAAAAAAATACAAAGTGAGCTTGGAAAGTAAAAAAATAGAATGGGGAATTGTAGGTATGGGATCAATGGGCATTAATTTGAGCAGAAATTTTGCTTCAAATGGATACAGTTTGGCTCTATATAACAGATATGTAAAAGGAAAAGAAGAACAAATAGCCCTAAAACAAAAAAAGAAATTCCCAGAGCTTAAAGATGCTTTAGCTTTCGAATCACTAGCTAATTTTGTTTCATCAATAAAGCGTCCTAGAAAAATAATAATTTTAATTACAGCTGGATCAGCACTTAAAGTATTTTTGAAAAGACTAGTTCCATTACTATCCGAGGGTGACATTATAATTGATGGTGGAAATTCACATTATAAAGAAACTGAAAAAGTAAATTCACAACTTAACAAGAAAAATATTCATTTTTTGGGGATGGGTATTTCAGGTGGTGACAAAGGAGCTTTAAAAGGGCCGTCATTAATGCTTGGAGGTGATAAAAAGGCATATAAATTTGTAGCCAAGGATCTAGAGAATGTATCCGCAAAAAGAGTTGATGGAAGCCCTTGCTGTGCTTATTTAGGTAACCTAGGTGCTGGTCATTTTGTAAAAATGATACACAATGGTATTGAATATGCAGAAATGCAATTAATTGCGGAAATATTTTCTCTTATGATGGAAACCTTCGAAGGCAAAATAATTTATGTCCAAAAAGAATTGAAGAGTTGGCAAAAAAGTTCTTGTGAGAGTTACCTACTAGCAATTACATCAGAAATTCTTAAATATAAAGACGAAAATGGGCTTTTTATAAATAAAATTATTGATACTGCCTCAGCCAAAGGTACTGGTGCTTGGGCTTCGGAAAGTGGAATCTCAATGGGTTACCCTAATAGTTTAATGATCGCCGCATTGCAAGCTAGATTTACTTCCAAAATGAAAACTAAACGGGAAAATCTTTCTAAAATCATCACTCTAAAAAAAGAGGATGCTACAATTTCAATTAAAAAATTAAAAATCATTTACGATATATGCCGTCTTATTAATCATCACCAGGGCTTTGAAATGATAAAAAATTCAAACCAAATTTATGGCTGGAATTCAGATTTACAATTGATTGCTCATTTGTGGTCAGAAGGTTCTATTATAAAATCTGGGTTAATGAAAAAGTTAGAGAAGGAATTTAAATTTAAGACTTCGATTTTGGAAATGGATATTTTTAAAAAATATATATTGGAAGCTGAAACTAATTGGAATTCAGTTCTAAACTATGCTGCTGCAAAACTGATTCCTATTCCATGTATTTCTTCAGCTTGGAATTTTTTAATTTCTATAACTCAAGAAAAAAGCAGCGGTAATATAATCCAGGCACAAAGAGACTATTTTGGAGCACATGGTATTATGACTTTAAATAATAAAGAAGTTGAAATTATAAATGGCCCATGGAGAAATAAAAATTAATCTATTTTCCCAACAGTGCGTACCTCTTTACCCTTTATACCAGTCAATTTGTCTCCAAGAATTGTTCTAATTGAATCTGCTATTTTAGAGATTTTTATCACAATTTCTGGGTGTTTTGAAGCTAAATCAATTCGCTCTTTAGGATCTTTCTCTAAATCAAATAGAGCTGGGTATTTCATGGTATTCATTTCATATGGAACTGGAAAACCATCATTAGTCCCAATCCGACCATTTAGCGAACGATAAGTATGAGGTACGTAGAGTTTCCAATTTTTGTGTCTTACAGCATGTAGTTCATTAATCCTATAATAAAAAAAGAAATTTTTGTGAGGTGACTGATCTGTTTTACCTGTCAATAAAGGAACAAGTGAAGCACCATCAATTTTATTTTTAGGTGATTGACTATGAGTAAATTCTACTAATGTTGGTAACCAATCAATTCCCATAGCAGGTACATCAATTTTTGTATTTGCTTTTATTTTATTTGGATAATATACAATACCTGGGACACGATGACCACCTTCCCAATTAGTTCCTTTACCTTCCCTAAAAATACCAGCAGATCCTGAATGCCCTCCATAAGAGAGCCATGGCCCGTTGTCAGAAGTAAAAATTATTATAGTATTCTCTTCTAATTTTTCCATTTTTAGAGTTTTTAAAATACGCCCAACTGAATAGTCAATTTCATTAATTACATCACCATAAAGTCCTCTTTTCTGTGTTCCTGTGAATTTGTCAGATGCAAATAAAGGAACATGCGGTTGGGGATGCGGCAAGTATAGAAAAAAAGGGTTGTTTCTATTACGCTTTATGAAATCAATTGCTTTGTCAGTTAAAGCCTCCGTTAAAAAAGTTTGATCATTTAAAACTTTAATAGGTTTTTCATTTTCATATAACTTTATATCTGGAAAATTAAATACATTTCCCTGTTCAGGATGTTTCGGCCACATATCATTAGAATATAATATCCCGTAGAATTCATCAAATCCATGTTTTAAGGGATTAAACTTTGGAGCATCACCCAAGTGCCATTTCCCAAAAATTGCTGTAGAATATCCTTTCTGTTTTAAAAGCTCAGCAATAGTTTTTTCATCGGGATTAAGACCCTCTTTTGAGCCTGGACTATACGCATTGAAAATTCCAATTCTGTCAGGATAACAGCCTGTTAGAATTGATGCCCTAGATGCTGAACATACTGGTTGAGTAGCATAATAAGATGTAAAATAAGCGCCGCCAACAGCCAATTTATCCAAATTTGGTGTTAATATATCAGAAGCCCCATACACTCCTAAATCACCATAACCTTGGTCATCTGTAAGTATAAAAATTACATTTGGAGAATGATACGAGTTACAGTTTACGAGAAAAAATAAAATTATATGTGCAAAAAAAAATTTCACCTCAAACTAATTAGTAATAATAATCTCATAATAAATCACACTTGTTGTCTTTTGAATTTAATTTAGTAAAAAATAGTATGGTTTTATAATATAAATAAATCACGTTTTTCACTAAAATCTTAAAATAAAGTAAAATATTTAATACAATCCATATTTTATGTGCCTAATTATTAAATACTCAATAAAAAGTGAATTTTTTACATTTTCTTAATATAATTTTCTACGAAATGCGATTATCTTTGAGAAATAAAAGATGTAAAGCCTATTTAGTTGCATTTTTTTTAAATACAAAATGCTTTTTATTCATCATTTAAAGCTGGTATTTATTCTTTGTTAATTTATTCATTTGTTTAGCCGCCTCTTTCTTGAGGCGGTTTTTTTGTTATCATATTTCTTATCACTTTTAATACTTATATAAAACTCTAATAAAACTGATACAAAATAAACTCCAAAAAATGGTAGAATGTATATGTAGTAAAATAGTGAATCTGTGAAAAGAATATTTAAATATTCGTCTGTGTTTGAATAATACTCTATTTTTTGAGTATTGAGATCATAGATTAAGCCAGCACAAATTATTATTAAATACAAAATCAAAGCAACTCTGATAGGCCAATAATAATTGGGCTTTAAATAAGAAAATGAAAAGTAAAATAATATTTTTTTCATTCCTAAATTTACACAAGTTTGAAAATATAGTTCACTAGATTTGCAATTAAACTTTTTTAATCCAATAAAATATTTGCTACATTTTTACCTACATAACCTCCTATTGCAACTCCCATTCCTGAGGACTTAATTCCAACTGCTACAGAATTTGACTCTCTTTTAATAATTGGAATTTTACTTTTCCCAAAGGCCATTATTCCTGACCATTCCATATCAATCTCAATTTTATGCTCAGGGATAATAAATTTGTCTAGATCAGTAATAAGCTTGTTTTTTATTTTTTTATTTATCCCAAATTCGATTGTTTCCTCTTTTTTAAAATCTAAGTTCCGTCCCCCACCAAATAATATTCTGTTTTCAATGTTTCTGAAATAATAAAATCCCCGGTCATAATGAAATGAGCCTTTTATACTGAGTTTTGAAAATGGCTTTGTTAAAATTATTAAACCTCTACCTGGTTTAATATTAAAATTTGGTAAAATTTGAGCTGCAAAGGCATTATTGCAGATTGCTAATTTATTACAAGTAAGATTAAATTTTTGATTTTTTAAATTTATTAATAGCTGATTTTTATTCGAATTTGTTTCAAAATCTGTTAATTCTGTATTTGAAAAAAAGCTGATGTCTTCCTTATTTAACTTTGTCCTAAGAGCTCTCATCAATTTACCCGTATTTAATTGTCCTTCAAAAGAATTTTGAACCAGATGATTTACCATGTTAGTGTTAAATCCGAATTTTTTAATTTTCTTATTATTAATAGTAAAGATATCCTTTGAAAAAAGTGGCTTTAATACTGAATTTATATGATCAATCTGATTAAGTTTTTTAGGGTTTTTATCAAAAAAGAGTTCATAGCCTCCTTGCCATTTTAAATCCATTTTATGGTCTCCAATAGTTTTCCTTAAAATAGATAGACCATCCAAACGCATTTTAACCATTGATAATAATTTTTCCTCTCCGAGCTTACTTTGATCTTCAACTAATTCAGAAAGAGATCCAAAACATGCAAAGCCTGCATTTTTAGTGCTCGCTCCTGAAGAAAATAAACCACGCTCTAGAATTGCAATTGAAGCACTAGGATTATATTTTCTAAAGTGAAGAGCACAAAAAATACCTGTTATTCCGCCTCCAAGGACTATTAAGTCGTAATGTAACAATTCTGTTTTTTCCCAGTAACTAAACATTTGACTCCATTGTTTTTTTGATTTTGTTCATATAAATTAAAATAATAAGTATAAGGTGGTTATAAATTTCAAAAACTTAGACCATGACCATAATCAAAAAGAGGATTTTTAAGATCAAATGGTACATCTTCATTTTGCTCTAAAACGCTTTTCATCGAAGAGGGCAGTTGAATGGGTAATTTTCCTGAAGGAGAGAATTCTCCATATATCAGATCGAAAATAATTGTTTCATCAACATCAAAGTCCGCAATAATAGCTTCTGTGTATGGTTCTATTTTACTAATAATTGCAGGCCTTTTTAAATTTAAAACTAACACGACAGGTTTAGATTTAAATAATTTAATTATTTCATCTGTATCACTTTGAGAATAATCAAGATCTCCACCGCCAATCATTTTTTCCATTATATATTCTGAATCTTTACCATAATTTGGGGACTTAACTTTTGCAATAATTATATCTGAATCCTGTAAACTAGATGACTGAAAAAAACTATTCGGATAGAAATCGAATCCATGAAGATAAACTTTCGCCTCTTTTTTTAATGGTAATAACTTTTTGTTGTTTTTTAGAAGAACAAGTGATTTTTTTTGCGCTTCAATTCCTTTATTTTGATTTTCCTGGTTATTGAAAACCTTTAAAACATCAATATTAAGATAAGGATTGTCAAATAATCCTAATTGAAACTTCTGCTTCATTATTCTTTTTACTGATTCATCGATTCTGGTCAAACTTATTTCATCTTTATTTACTAGTTCACTTAATTCATTTGATAGGGATTCGCCACCAATCATATCAATACCAGCATTAAACAGTTTTTTTAATCTTTGGTCAGTGCTTAAATGCTCTACTCCGTGAGCTGAAGCAGGCTTGAAAATGATCCCAAGAGGTTTTAAATCTGTGATAGTAGCCCAATCTGTACAAATTATACCTTGAAAATCATATCTTTCTCTTAGTAGTTCATTAATTATTTCTTTGTTGTAAGCAGCACCCACATCTTCAGATGTAATCCCATATGGTATGCTGTAATATGGCATAACTGAGGCAACTCCGACATCGAATGCTGCCTCAAAAGGTTTTAGGTGTTGCTCAAATTCACCCCCAGAATAAATTTGAATTCCAGGGGGAAAATGAGTATCGTTCCCCTCTAAAGGTGTTCCTGCACCTGGAAAATGCTTTACCATTGAAGCTACAGAGTTGATCCCAATAGAATCGCCTTGAATTCCTTTCACGTATGCTGCAGTAAGTTTGGAGTTAACTAAAACATCTTCGCCGAAAGTCCCATCCACTCTTACCCATCTTGGTTCAGTTGAAATATCTGCCATAGGGCCTAAAGCAACTCTTATTCCAATAGCTTTATATTCTTCTTTAACAATTTTAGCATGTTCATAAACTAATAAGCTATCTTGAGTTGCTCCTAACCCCAAAGCTGATGGCCATTTAGAAAAATATGGTGTATATATTGAAGCTCCAAAAGTATTGGGCACTCCGTGTCTTGGATCTGAAGCTATTGTAATAGGAATACCTAATCTAGATCTTTCCCCTATTTCCTGAATCTTATTATACCATTTTAACATATTCTCTTTAGAATGAGATGCCCTGATATTAAAATGGTTCATTTTTTTTACAATCAATTTTTCTGATGATGACCCCATTAAAAAGCTAAAAGGATCGAATAAGCTTGGAACCTCCATCAAACTTCCATCTTCATTTACACCAATCATATTAATAAATAGTGATCCTGCTTTTTCCTCAATTGTCATTTGATTTACTAAATCCTCTACTCTCTCATCAATAGTATTTTCTGGATTCTCATATGGATCAAGTCTTCCATTTTTATTTAAATCTCTTAAAGAATTTTTACCCAAATTAATAATTGGGGCTTTATCTCCTAAAAGATCAAAATTCTTTGTCGAATCATAGTTCCACTTAATTGAAAACAATATATAGGCGATTATTAGCGAAAAAAATATCGTTGTTATTGTCAATAAAAAAAATTTCAAAAATTTTTTCATAAAATGAAAACTTAGCTATAATAAATCCCTACTATAATTCTATAAGCCAGATAAATTCCAGTAATTGTCCAAATCCACCATCTGTTTTTCATATACCATTCCATCAGAAAATAATTAAGGTTTCTCTAAAGATATGTAATAATATATTTTTTGATATTGTAATTTTATTTAATACTTATTTTAGCTAGTTAATAAACTAAATCAAATTTAAAATCAACAATTTCATCTCCTTAAGATTAAACTTTTTAGCTTTTTATTTGTTGTGCCTATTCGGGCTAGAATTAAATGCTCAGAATGAAGAAATTATAAAACAATTAGAATTTTCAGGTAATATAAATTTAACTAATAATGGTTTTTCCTTTATTCCATTATTTTCACTTGGAAAACCTGCAGCAACAATTAACCTCTCTGTTACTGGTAAGCGTTTTAGCTTTGACCCTCAGCTTAGATTTGACCTTGACGGAATGAAACCGTGGTCTTTATTATTCGGATGGAACTATAAGCTTGTAAAAAAGAATCGCCTTTTGTTACGTGTTGGGACAAGTTTCCCCGTTTATGCTTTTACAAATTTGAATTATATTAGAAATTCTGAAGAAGTAAATATTTTAACACCTCAAAGATTTATAATTTTAAATACTTTACTTAATTATAAACTCTCTAAGAAAATAAATTTTACTCTATTTTATATAAATGGACATGGTCTGGAAAAAAGAGATCAAAGTGATCAAGCAAATTTTGTAACAATAAGAACAGGAATAAATAACTTATCATTGTCCGATAGTATTTATATTAATTTCAATCCAGAATTTTATTTTCTTCAAATTGATAATAATAGTGGTTTTTACTTTGCAAATACATTTGCACTAAAACACAAAAAAATTCCTTTCTTTATTTCCTCAACGTTAAACCAAAGTATTAATACTTCTATTAATGCTAAACCCTTTGATTGGAATATTGGAATTAATTATTCATTTAGATCTACATATAGTAAAAAACAGAATTAAATACCGTCTTAAAATTATTTTTAGAAAAATTTTGATCTTATGGTTTAAAATACTGAAGTTTACAAAAACACTTTTTCAATTGAAAAAAACTAGCTCACCACTGCAAACTGTATTATTTATTTGTTTTTTGCAGCTTTTATCTTGTAGTCAAAACGATGAAACTGAATCTAGTTCCAGCACCAATACACCTCAAACTGAAAATAATATAAATTCAGCTTCAACAACACCAGAAATTTTAAGTTTCAACTTAAATGATGGAATAATTAATTTTGAAGATAACTTAGTAAATTTTACAGAACAAAATATTCAGCCCGATAACAGAAATTCCGGAAACTGGGGGAGGTTTGGAGGAATAGGTTCAATAAATTTGTCTTTAGAATATGGCGAAAATCCTAATATTGATAACATAAATAATTCTACAAAAGCTATTAAAATTAAAGAACCATTGGGAATTCAATCATGGGCTGGTTTTTATTTCGTTTTAGAAGAAAAAATTAATTTCCCGGAAGGAAAAGAGGCTATTTCAATTCTATTTTACTCTCCTAAACCGGGACATAAAGTTCTTTTAAAATTGGAAGACGGTTTGCCAAACGGAACTCCAGGAAAAAAAACTACGGGTGATCTTTTCGCAATAACTACAACAACTGGTTGGGAAACACTAATTTTTAATATTCCCGAATTTGATGGAAGAAACAACATCTATAATACTATCACTTTCGTTCTAGGTTATGATATTTCAAATCAGTCAGAAGTAAATTACTATATGGATAATATTCAATTTTCAAATCCTATTCAAATTAATGTTGACCAATTAAATATAGACTCAAGTGAACAAGTGACTAGGTACTCAGGTTACCAACTAGTATGGAATGATGAATTCAACTATGAGGGCGCACCTGTTGAAGATAAATGGCACTATCAAGTAATCCCTATTTTAGAGGGTGGATGGGCTAACAATGAAAAACAGCATTACACAAATAGAAGAGAAAATTCTTATGTGTCAAATGGGACACTAAAAATCGTAGCAAAAAATGAAATATACGATTATGAAGGGATAACAAAATCTTACACATCAGCTAGACTAAATTCAAAGTTTGATTTTCAATATGGTCGAATAGATGTAAGAGCAAAACTCCCTAAATCATTAGGTACTTGGCCAGCGATATGGACTCTTGGGACAAATGTGGGTGAAATTGGAAATTATCATGGAAACCAAGAGGGTAATGTAGGATGGCCCGATTGCGGCGAAATAGATATTATGGAACAAAACGGCTCTAATAAACAAATACTTTATGGCACGTTCCATTGGGCCGACAATTCAAGCCAGCAAGCCTCTTACGGCTTAACAAAAGATATCAATTCATTAGGTATCGCAGATGTGATTAACGAATTTCACCTATACTCATTAGAGTGGACTACTGGAATTCTCAGAATTTATGTAGATAATTTACTTATCTGTGAATTAATGAACAATGACTCTGTCCCCTTTGATAATCCACATTACTTAATTTTAAATATTGCCATGGGAGGCACATTAGGCGGAGATATCCCTGGAGATTTTATTCAAGACTCCATGGAAATAGATTTTGTAAGATTTTATAAGTAAATTAAACTCCTATTTATAAAAAATTCTAAATGAAAGATTATATAATTCCTATTTCTATTCTAATTTCATCTTTAATTATTGGGTTTGCAATCTTGGGGTCTAGTCAGACGGAGCGTTTCGAACATATTGAAAATAATGTAGTGTTCGATAAAAAAACTGGTACTACCTATTATACTGATAAAAAACAATATTTAGATAAAAAAGGAGATCGTTATCAATATGATTAACTAAAACAACAGATTAAAACTTGTCACCTATAACACTATTAATTGGTGAAAAACTGCTGTTTAGATCGTTAAAGCCTTGAATTACCCTATCTTTTAAACGAACTGTAAGGTTTAATGACTTGCCTGACTTTAATATTTTCAAAAAATCTTCTAGTTCATATTTTTCACTTGTAACTAAATCCTTCATCTCAAAGATTCGATATTTTTTATTTTCAATTATTGAATTAGAAGGCTTAAATTTTCTTTCGGATATTTCAAATAGAAAGTAATACTCTTGATCTTTATGAAAAATATTCCCTGTTAATGAAAGGTCTAATCCTAATTTTCTAGAATTAGATAAAACTATTGAAAGAGAATCCTGCTTTTTATAGGTAAACTCTATTAGTCCAATTGCCTTGCTTATTCTTTTTGAACTATTAATAGTATACTCCCATTGAGAGTGTGCATTAATTGTAATAAATAAAAAAAGCACTATTAATTTTTCCAAAAAACTTAAGATTAAATTAAATCAAATATACCTAAAATGGCATATTTTAATATTTGATTCAAATTTAAAATATGCATATATTCATTAATTAAAATTCTCATCCAAATAAACAACCCTTTTTTCCTCTAATGATTTTTTTGCAGCTAGTGAAATATGTAATGAATTTAAACCAGCGATAATTCCATTTGGCATGTCCCTTTTTTCTATTAAGCAGGAGATAAATTTTTTAATTATTGACCTGTAAGATTCAGAATAACGTTCTAAAAAAAATCCTATTGGTCTTGGTGTGTGTATTCCATTTTCATCTGCAATAAAATGATTGTCTGGCAACTGATTGTTTGTAGCACACATTCCCAAATCTCCAAAAACTTCAACTCTTTGATCATATCCATAGGATGCCTTTCTACTATTATTTATAGTTGCAATTGATCCGTTTTCAAAATTTAAGGTAGTCACAGCAGTATCTACATCTCCTAGATTTTCTATCTGTTTGTCCACAAAAACACTACCTGTAGAATAAACTGATTCTACTGAATTTTCATTCAAAAAGCAAGCCATGTCAAAATCATGTATTGCCATATCTAAAAATAAACCGCCGGATGTTTTTAAATAATTAATATCAGGGGGGGCTGGATCGCGACTTGTTATACCAACAATTTGAGGTGTCCCAATAGTTCCATTTTTAATAGATTTTTTTATTTCTTGTATGCTTTGATCATAACGCCTATTAAACCCAACCATAAATGGAACTTTTGAATCTTTTAACAAGTCTTTAATTAATTTTACTTTGCTAAATGAAAGGTCTACAGGTTTTTCACAAAAAATTGCTTTACTAGAATCAATAGCAATTTTTATATGTTCTATGTGAAAAGATGTTGGCGAAGAGATAATTATTGCATCAATTTTGGGATCTCTGACCATTTGATCATAATGATCGTAAATTTTAGCATCAGATTGGCCTTTTACCCATTTTTGATTTTTTGAATTTAAATTTGAA
>MDTB01042337.1_pt1 | contig 12597 bp, 7 predicted proteins | sample 811161 | NCBI WGS metagenome assembly MDTB01 (sample SAMN05326650, study PRJNA326480) | marine metagenome | isolation source: seawater | place: Mediterranean Sea | collected 2009 | reverse complement strand
TTTATCGATCCTTTATTGTCACCGGAATACGTCGAGCGCGAAAAAAACGCCGTGCACTCTGAGTATCAGATGCAAATCAAAGACGACGGTTGGCGCGGGTATATGGTCAGCAAGCTTGCACTCAACCCGAAGCATCCTGGCGCGCGCTTCACCATCGGTTCACTGGACACCTTGGACGGCGATGTTCGGGCCGACTTAATGGACTTTTTTGCAGAACACTACTCAGCGGATCAAATGGGTTTGGTGGTGTTGGCGAATCAGAGCCTCGACGAATTGGAGGCGCTGGTGACGCCTCTATTTAGTCAAATTCCCAACCGCGATATTGGTCCAAGCTACCCCACGGTGCCGGCCTTTACCGCCGCTCAGTTGCCCGCTGTACTCACTTCGCAAACACTTAAAGACACCTACCGACTGGCTTTCAACTTTCCTATCCCCAGCACTCTCGGCGTTTATCGAAACAAACCCGAGCAGTATCTCAGTAATCTCATTGGACACGAGGGCGAAGGTAGTCTGCATCAACTGCTAAACAAAAACGGCTGGATCGAAAGCCTCGGTTCTGGCAGCCAAGATTTTGATCGCAATACCAGCTTGATGACTATCAATATTGAGCTAACCGATACGGGTCGTGAGCACGTGGAGGAGATCACCGATCTGGTGTTCAGATACTTCGACATGCTGCGCGCACAACCACCACAAGCATGGCTGTATCAAGAGCAGGCAACCGTCGCTGAGCTAGGCTTTCGCTTCCAAGAGCAAGGATCAACCGTAGGCTTTGTCTACCAAATGGCACCGCGGCTGGATTTGTTTCCGGCCGAAGATTTGCTCGTAGCGCCCTACTTGATGGAGGCCTTCGACCCAGCTCTGATTGAGCAATTTCTTGGTTATTTAAGCCCAAATAATGTGTTGCTAGAAATCACTGCGCCGGATGTGGCAACTCAACAGATGGAGCCATGGTTCCAGGTACCGTATACCTTGAGTCGCGGTAAGCTGGCGCGTAAAGCGGTCAACAACTCGCCGCTGAGTCTGCCCAAGGCAAACCCATACCTACCGGAAAAACTCGAGCTGGTGGTCGCCGACGACAAAGCGATGCAACGCTTCATGGACCAACCAGCGCTAACCCTGTGGCTCGACACGGATACTGATTTCGGCACACCTAGAGCAAACATGACCTTGGGTATGCTCGTTCCCGAGGGCTTTATGAGCGCGACGGATCGAGCGCAAGCAGTGCTTTACCGACGCCTAGTGGACGACACTTTGAGCACAACGGTGTATCCCGCGTACCTGGCGGGACTCGGCTACTCCATAGGTGTGGCTGACAGCGGTTTCGCAGTGTCTGTGAATGGCTACCAAGACAAGCAGATGACTCTGTTGGCTACCGTGCTGGAGCAACTGTTTGGCGCCGATATCAGCTCCGAACGCTTCACTACTCTTAAGCGCAGCCTGATAAAAGACTGGCGTAACAGTCTTAAGGACAAACCGTATACCCAAGCCATTGATGCTCTGAGCGACGTGATGGTATCTAGCAGTTGGCCTGCCGCCACCCTAGCGGACGCGCTGGAACCCATTACCTTGCAAGACCTCATGCAATGGCGCGATGAACGACTGCAAACGGTCGGTGTGGTCGCCGCCTTGCATGGTAACGTGACCGAGGCTGATGCCGCACAACTGCGCGACTATGTCACGGCAACGATTCAGCCTCAGGCGGTGTCAAGGGTGCGCCCAAAGGTTGCCGAACTCACCGAGGCTCTGCGCTTAGATGTCGACGTTGACCACAACGACTCGACCTTGTTGATTTACGTTCAAGACGCCGATGACAGTTTTGCCAGCAGAGCAAAGAGTGGACTGGCGGGCCAGTTATTACGATCGGCTTATTTTTCTAGCCTGCGCACCGAGCAACAACTTGGCTATGTGGTCAGTGCCGGACCACGACGCTTGGAAAAACGCGGCGGCAATATTTTCTTGGTGCAATCTCCAGTTGCCAGCGCTCTGGCGGTGGAGAAAGCCACTCAGGAATTCATGCAGCAATACATTGACGCCTGGCCAGCGCTGAGCAATGCAGAGTTCGACCAGCAGAAGAGCGGCCTAATTAATCGATTAACAGAATCTGACAAGAACCTTAGCGAACGTAGCCAACGCTATTGGCAGGATATCTACGACGAGCACTACACCCTGGACAGCCGCGAACAAATTGCGACTGCGGTGGCGAAACTCAGCAAAGACGACATGTTGGCGTTTTTTGTCGATCTGCAAAAGCGTCTTTCACAGCAAAGCGTGTTGATTTACAGCCAAGGGAAATTTGCAGAGGTTCCGACCACCGGTAAGTTACTGACGACAGCGACGGCGTTAAAGTAAAGGGTCAATCCGCCGCTGCAATGTCCAGCCGAAACGGCGGTAACGATTCGATCAAGGCACGCCCGTAACGTTGGGTGACAATGCGTTTGTCCAGCATCGTTACCGTGCCATAGTCGCGTTCGTGCCGAATCAGTCGACCGCACGCTTGCACAAGTTTTAGCGCCGCGTCTGGAACAGATATCTCATAAAAGGCATTACGGCCCTGCGCCTCGGCCCATTCTGCAATCGCCTGGTCTACCGGGTCATCAGGAACGGCAAACGGCAACTTGACGATGATCACATGTCGGCAATAGTCACCGGGCAAATCTAAGCCCTCAGAAAAACTCGCCAGACCTACTAAGTGCGATCGTTGGCCCTCGTCAATACGTCTCCGATGCTCTGTAATTAACGCTTGCTTACTGCCATCTCCTTGGACCAACAGCCCTGCAGCAACTGTTTCGGGTAACGCCTTAACCACCGCGTTAAGTTGACGCCACGAGGTGAACAACACCAATGCCGACTGTTCGCGGTCGAGCAGACTCGGCAGCAGTGCGGTTACTTCTTCGCTGTGCGCGTCAAAGTCCCGAGGGTCCGATTGCATAAACGGCACATGAAAGGTAGCAATCTCTGGATAGTTAAACGGACTCGCAATGCTCGCGGCGGGGGTGTCTGGTGGCAAACCAGCACGCTCTAAGAAACGCTCAAAGCTGCCCAGCGCGGTGAGCGTTGCAGAAGTGCAAACCGCACCAAAGCAGCGATGCCACAGTACCTCTTGCAGGATGTGTCCTGGCTCAATGGGCGCACTGACCATGTCTGTGTCATATTGGTTACGAGTCACCCAACGCGCGCAACGGTGACTCTGCTCAACACCCTGGGCGTAGTCTTGCAGCAACGTTCGCGTTGCCAAAGCACGGTTTTGCAATTGGCCCACTGGCAGCAGCCAATCTTCCGCCTCGAACGCGTTATCCCAGTCTTGGTTGCCCGCGACCGCATCACTAAGCAACTCATGAAAACGCTCTATGTTATCGCACAGCTTGTCCATGCCCGGGAGTGCGTTAACACACAGTTCTGCGATGTTTGGCGGTATTTCGCCAAGCGGAAAGCGATATATCTCCCGCTCCTCATCTCTTGATTCCAGCGGCAGCAGCGACAAGGCTTGCGACAGGTCGGTGACAATGTCGCCCAAGGCAGCGGTTTCGCTCGCGACGGTGGTGCTCAGCCCAACCAAATTCGCGGGCCGTGCGAAACGCTGGGTCGCGGTGCCGAGCACGTTATTCACATTGTCGAACCATTGCAGGGTGCCTTGGACGCGCGCCGAACTGGCAAAGTGGTTTTGCGTTTTCTCCGCCAGGTGATGAGCTTCATCAAAGACATAAATACAATCCTCTGGCGCCGGTAAGACCGCCCCACCGCCGAGCGCTAGATCCGCCAACACCAAATCGTGATTGGCCACGATGACATCTGAACCCTCCAGACTGTTGCGCGCTCGAAAGAACGCACACTGCTTAAAAAACGAGCATCGATTGTTACTGCAACCCCGATGATCAGTAGTGACTCCGCTCCAAGCGCCGTCAGGTAGCGGCTCCACCCAACTGTCTAACTCACCGTCCCAACTGCCCTGGGAGTAACGATTGAGCATTTCTTGGTACAACACCGAGAAGTCTTCGCCGCTGACATCAAAAATCGGAATTTCTTGTTGATCTTGATATTTCAGGTGATCGTCTAAGCGCTTCAAGCACATGTAGCGTCCGCGACCTTTCGCCAAACTGACGCTAAAAGACAAACCTGCGCGCTGCTTTAAGTCGGGCAAGTCCTGCAAAACTACCTGTTCTTGCAACGCTACCGTGGCCGTGCTGAGAACTACCGTTTTACCAATGCTGCTGGCAAGAGGGATGGCCGCCAAACAATACGCCGCTGTTTTGCCGGTACCAGTGCCAGCTTCCACCGCACATAGGCGAGTTTCTGATTGCCCAAGGCTGCGCGCGATTTGCGCGATCATTTCGCGCTGGCCGCGACGCGGTTTGAAATCTCGCGCCCCAAGCCAAGTGCGATAGGCTTCTTGAATGGCGTCTTTGATTTGCTCTGTAAGTAACCCTTGGCTCATGGGTGCCACTGTGCGGTAAAGCGTTGGACAAGCCAAGGGACGTCAGTGCAAATACACCTTGGAACATGATTCGACACTCAGCAGCGTCGTTCACGCTGGATTGAGCTGCCGCGCCCTTTCTGCGACAGTTTAATCATGAAACAACCAACACTCTCGATACTAGTATTGCTGGCAGCGCTCGCTTCCAGCGTGACCCAAGCGGACCCACGTCTTAACACGCCTCCGGGCTTTAACATACAGACCTTGCCCTTTGCTGTGCCAAACGCGCGGCAGATGGCTATGACCCCAGACGGTCACCTGATTGTTGGCACCCGCAGGGCCGGCAAGGTCTACGCAGTGATTGAGCCTTTTGCCGAAAAACCGAGGGTTGTGACTCTTTATAAGGGATTACGGATGCCCAGTGGTGTGGCCGTGCTTGGCAACGACCTCTACATCGCTGCCGTGTCTACGGTATACAAGGTTGCCAACATCGACCAACAGCTAAAACCTAATCCGCTAAAGACCGTGATCACTGATCGTCTGCCCAGTGAACGCCACCACGGTTGGAAATACCTCAAAGCCGGCCCAGATGGACAGCTTTATTTGCCTGTGGGCGCACCGTGCAACATTTGCCTTTCCGAAGACCCGCGATTTGCAACTATGCTGCGGATGGATCCAACCACCGGCGCTACCACGATCATTGGCCACGGCATACGCAACTCAGTTGGTTTTGACTGGCAGCCCGGCAGCGGCGATCTGTGGGTGAGTAATAACGGCCGCGACATGATGGGCGACGACATACCCAATGACGAATTGAATGTCATCCCTGCTAACGCCACAAGCGCACTGCATTACGGTTATCCCTTCGTGCACTCAGCTCCCGACGGCAGCCGTATTAAGGATCCAGAATTTGGCGATCACCCAAACGCTGAGAGGCTGACCTTTGTGGATCCCGCAATACGCGTGCAGGCCCACGCTGCGGTTGTCGGTATGAGCTTTTATCAAGGCGGTGAATTTCCTGAACGCTACCACAATGCGCTATTTGTCGCTGAGCACGGCTCGTGGAATCGCAGCAAGAAAGTCGGCTATCAAATCAGCGTAGCGACCTTCGACGCTAGCGGGAGCCCAACTTACCAACCGTTCATTACCGGTTGGCTCGAGGGCGAGAACGCATGGGGTCGACCCAACGATGTGCTACCCACCGCAGACGGCGGGCTGCTCATTTCCGATGATAAGGCAGACGTTATCTACCACGTCAGCGCAATGACGCCCCCAAAAGCTCTCTAGCGATCACATGCCGCTGCACTTCGCTGGGACCTTCGCCAATCCGGCGGATACGCATTTCTCGAAACCAGCGTTCAAACGGTAAATCTTTAGCGACCCCCAAACCGCCAAACATTTGCATACAGCGGTCGACTACGCGACCACCGGCCTCGGTGGCAACAAGCTTGGCCATTGCCGCTTCTTTGCGAAACGAATCGCCTTGCTGTGCTTTGGCGGCAGCTTCTACGGTAATCCAAAGTGACTGTTTTATGTCGATGTCGTTGTCTACTAGCATCCACTGGATCGACTGGCGCGTGGACAAGGGCGCGCCAAAAGTTTCGCGCTGGGGAACATAATCTAGCGCCATCTCTTGGGCTTTTATAGCCACACCAATGCAACCTGCTGCGTAGGGAATGCGTTGTCGAGTTAGCCGGTCGTTGGCGATGGCAAAGCCTTTGTTTACCTGACCGAGAACATTACTGTTGGGTACGCGAAGATCTTCGAATTGCAACTCGGTGGCGTAATGGGCGGAGCGCAAGGTATGCACTATTCTGCGCACATAGAAACCCGGTTGATCGGTATCGACGATAAAACACGTTACGCCGTTGCGACCTTGATCGCTGTCGGTACGCGCAAAGACCAAGCCAAAATCTGCCTTGTCCGCACCACTGATCCAAAGTTTGCCACCGTTTATGATCCAATCATCACCGTCACGTGCTGCTTTGGTTTGGATCGCGCGGGCCGGATCTGACCCACCCGAGGGCTCAGACAATCCAAAGAATCCGCGTTTCTCGCCACGCAGCGTGGGGTACAAATACTTTTCCTTTTGCGCATCGGTAGCTTCAAACAACTGGGCCAGCCCGGCGCCACCAAAGGTGCCGTAACACGGCGCATACAGTCCCGCGCGATGCTGCGCCATCTCGACAGCGAGCAACGTGCGCGTCACCAGATCTATATCAGGGCCACCATATTCTGGCGGAATGTCTAAACCATATAGGCCCATCTCTTTGGTTTTGTCGATTAGACGTAGACGATCCGACTCTGCTAACTCGTCCGCGTCTGGGTCTAGGTTTTGTTCTAGCGGCACGATTTCCTCGCGTACGAAACGCCGCACCATGCCAATGATCAGCTCTTGTTCCGGGGTCAGATTAAGATCCATTACTGGGGCCTCCTGCAGGGCTAAGTCTGCCTAGCCGCACTTTGGGATCATGATTTGGCAAGATGCCGTGATCCGCTTGATGCACCATCAGTAGTTCCTTATAGCGACTCAAATAGCTGGTGGTGATTTCATACCGCACCTGTGTCGCCTGTGGGTGTTGCGACAGGCCACGGGTTATTTCGCCTCTCAGGCCACCAAGGCTGCGACCGCCGGCGTAGCTCATGTAGATCACTTCGCCACTGTCTTTAGCCAATTGATACACCCCCATTTGTCCACGCACTTGACGCAACGCTTGCACACCGGACAACCATGGTTTTTCTAGCCGCAACGACATGGCTAGCCTTTTAGATCAACTTCAGCCTTTTGTTTAGGCATTACTGAAATCTCCATGGGCGCAAAGTGTTCCATATCGATGTCAATCAAATAGGGGCCGATTGTGCTCAGCGCCGTGTCCATGGCCACGGCAAACTCATCGACGCTGGTAACTCTTTGTGCTGGTACCCCCATGCTATGGGCCATTTGTGCGAAAGCCACCTTGCCTAGATCCGTTTCGTTAATTCGCCCGAAGCGGTTTTGTTGCAACCAACGTAGTACTCCGTAGCCAGAGTCATTAAAAACACAAATGATCAGCGGCACTTGGTACTGGGCGCAAGTTGCCAGTTCCGTTGCATGAAACATAAAACCACCGTCGCCATGGATCACCAACGTTTTACGTTGGCTGGCAATGGCCGCGCCGACGCTCATCGGAAACCCTGGACCTATCGCTCCCGAGGTCGGATTGATTGAGGTACGCGGCGCTAAAATAGGGAACTGCTGATTGCCCCAGTTGTAGGCCGAAATGGTCTGATCACGCACAAAGACACTGTCCGCAGGCAGCTTTTCGCGAATGCAGTCCATAACGCGCGGCCAATCGTCGCCAAGCCGTGAGCGCATGGCGGCGCGCACACCGTCGCGAGCCTGCCAGATGCCATCATTGAATTGGCTGTCGTTCGGCGAGAACGTTTGCAGATTCGCGTTGATGCCAGTAAGCGCCTGTTTGGCATCTGCTACCAGGCCCAAGTCTGCGGTGTGGGTGCGACCAATCATGTTGCCGTCTATGTCGATGTGCACTAATTCGCCGGGTGGGGTTTGAGCCGCGAACTGTCCGTCCACACCCACCGCAAACTTAGTGCCAATCGCCAGTGTTAAATCAGCGTCGAGTAACGCGTTGTACATACCTGCCGAATTGTAATAGTTACCTACGCACAACGGATGGGTCTCTGGTATCACTCCGCGTCCATCAACGGTAGTGACCACCGGTGCGTCCAGGTGCTCGGCCAAGGCTTGTAGTTCTTTGTGCGCACCGGCCGCAATCACCCCACCGCCAGCAACAATAATGCGTTTATGCGCGCCGGCTAATTTCTCCACCACTTGCTGCAGTTGCGCAGGGTCGGGCTGAAACTGCTGCGCTTTAGGCAGCATGACCTCGGTCCGACTTGTTGCGGCGTATTGAAGATCTATGGGAATCTCCAGCGCCCCTGGTGCGCCGCGTCCGGTGAACATGTCGTTTACCACCGCGTTGAATGCAGCTCCCAGCTGATCGATGTGGCGCGGGCTTTCTACTCTTCGGCAGACGCTGGCGAGCATCGGTACTTGGTTTTCTGCTTCGTGCACATAGCTTAAGCCTTTACCGTAAAACGCTGTTTCAGCTTGACCGGTGATGACCATAACCCTGGAGGAGCCGTACTGCGCTTCGTACAAACCGGTGACGGTATTCGATGTTCCTGGACCAGTAGACGCGATCATTACACCCAACTTACCACTTGCCCGGGCGTAGCCGTCGGCAGCATGGGTGCCCGCCTGTTCGTGGCGGACATCAATAATTTTAGTTTTGCCAAGGCGATTAATCGCATCAAGCATCGGCATGTTATGAATGCTGACAATGGCGAATACATGCTCCACTTCAAGCTGCGCCAGCGCATCAGCGATTAAGTCTGCTCCGGTAAATTCACTGCTCATAATTCCCCCTATTTTCCGCGTTCAGCTCTGTGCTTGTCGCAGCGCCTGCCAGACCCGCATAGGGGTCATGGGCATATCAATGTTTTCTATCCCTCGACTGGACAGCGCGTCCAGCACTGCATTGACCACGGCAGACGGTGCCGCACACGCGCCGCCCTCACCAATGCCTTTCACTCCCAGATCATTATTCGGATCTAATACTTCGTTAAACTCGACCGCTACATCCACGACTTGATCTGCCCGCGGCATAGCGTAGTCCATAAAACTACCGCTCAGCAGTTGGCCGTCATCGTCATACACCGCATGCTCATACAACGCTTGCCCTAACCCCTGCACCACACCGCCATGCACCTGCCCTCTGGCCAACAAAGGATTTATTACCCGACCACAATCATCTGTGGCAGAGTAATTCACGATATCGATAACGCCGGTGTCTGGATCCACCTCTACCTCCGCGACGTGGCAACCATTGGGAAAGGTAAAGCCCTCGCCACGGTTGTAACGCACAGTGGTCTGCAATCCACTACCGCCAAATTGTTGCGTGCTGGCGGCGGCGACTTGCGCTAATGTGACCTTGGCATCATGTTCGCTCGTGACGAACTCGCCTTGCCGGTAATCCACCGACGCGATAGCCACCTGGAGCATTTCACTGGCGATGGTTTTTGCTTCATCGACTATTCCAGCGCCAGCCCGTTGCACTGCAATGCCGCCCATCTGCGAGGAACGAGAGCCGCCAGTGCCGCCGCCAAAACCTACAACATCGGTATCGCCCTGAATGATATTTATGCGCTCAAAGTCCACCGCCAAGGTCTCGCTCAAAATCTGCGCGTAGGTGGTTCGATGCCCCTGCCCATGGGAAAACGTACCCACCACCACATCAATTTTGCCGTCTTCTCGTACCGTTATGCGCGCCTCTTCTTCGACGCCTCCGCCACTGGACTCTATGTAGTAGCCAAGTCCTATACCGCGCAGCCGGCCGCGTGCTTTACTTTCGACCAGGCGTTGCGGATAACTGTGCCAATCGGCCTGCTGCAGCGCCATATCTAACGTCTCGGCAAATTCACCACTGCTCATTACGACCCCAGACGGTAAGGTATAGGGCATCTCGCTGGCCCGAATGAAGTTCTGTTTGCGTAGCGTTACCGAGTCAATACCAAGCTGACGAGCCGCACGTTCCATAACCCGTTCCATGACATAGCAAGCTTCTGGGCGTCCAGCACCTCGATAAGCCGCAACCGGCATCGTGTTGGTGAACACACAGCGAACAGAGTGGTGGACTGCAGGAATACGATAGGCCGAACCCACGATCCGCCCGCCCGCCATGGTCGGCACAAAGGGCCCGACGGCGCTACAGTACGCGCCGAGATTAGCTGTGGTTGCTACTCGCAAGGCGGTCAGATTGCCTAAAGCATCAAACCCCGCTGTTGCTGTGGTTAGATTGTCTCGACCATGGGAGTCCGCCACAAACATCTCGGAGCGATCGCCCAAATAACGCACCGGTCGATTCAGCGCGTCTGCGGCAAATAGCACTAAGCACGCTTCAGCGGAAATTTCACCGCGGATACCAAAACCGCCACCGGTATCTGGCGAGATCACACGAATGTCGTTGTCACCATGTAACGACGCCAAATCCGCGTGCTTGAACACGCTGCGCAATACCGCCTTTTGTGCCACCGCACCCTGACTTGGGTTATACAGTGTTAAACCATTCTCTGTTGGTATTGCTAGGCTGGCCCTCGGCTCTAACGGGCTTGGTGCTACGCGGTTGTTTACAAGCTTTACTACCACCTGATGCGCACTGTTTGCCAAACATGCATCAACCCTATCGGGGTCACCTAGCTGGTAATGAACGCACAAGTTATTTGGGTGTTCCGGATGCAACGGCTGCGTGTCTGGGTCCAACGCCGATTCTGGCTGACTACAGGCCGGTTGCTCATCGACGCTTAGGAGTATGGCTTCTACCGCGTTCTGAGCCTGACTGCGAGTTGTCGCGACCACCGCGGCTATGGGCTGGCCCACATATAAAACGGAGTGTTCCGCCAAAATCGGTCGTCGTGGAATGAATGCTGGATTGCCGCTGGCATCTTTAAGCTGGGCACGGCAAGGCAGCGGCCCTAACTGCCGGATATCATTAGCGGTGTAGATTGCGCATACGCCATCCATCGCCTGTGCAGCACTGATGTCCAGTTCGCTAATGCGCCCGTGCGCGTAGGGCGAGCGCAGTACCCGCAAGTGCAGTTGATCCGGCAACTGAATGTCGTCGGTAAATTGTCCGGCGCCAGTAATAAGACGGGGGTCTTCAGTGCGCGGTACGCTCTGCCCGATACCAAATTTCATCGCCAGCAGTGTTAACTTTGCAGATCGTTAACAACAGGATTCGATAAAACCCCAATCGGCTCGACTGCCACCTCAATGACATCGCCCTGATCCATAAACACTGGCGGTTTGCGTGCGGCTCCAACCCCGCCTGGAGTTCCTGTAACAATGACATCACCTGGCTCTAAATCGATAAAGGTCGAACAGAACTCAATCAATTCGTCGAACCCGTGTACGAGTAAATCGGCGGTCGCATTCTGCATGACCGCGCCATTCAGGCGAGTCGTAATCTGCATTTTCGACAGATCGCCGATTTCATCCTTAGTCATCAGCCAGGGACCGAACCCTCCTGTGTTAGCAAAGTTCTTGCCGGGGGTGAACTGACTGGTTTGGCGTTGATACTCACGCACACTGCCGTCGTTGTAGATGCCAAACCCCACCACATGATCCATAGCCTGATGCCGCTTAATGCGTCGACCGCCACGACCAATAATCATGGCAATTTCGCCTTCAAAATCTAAGCTCGCCGACTCTCGAGGCCGGACCATCGGCTCACCATGACCCATTTGCGCCGCTGCGAATCGCACAAACACGGTCGGCACGCCCTCGCCACCACGGCCAGTCTCTTCTTGATGCGCTTTGTAATTGAGACCGACGCAAAGAATTTTCTTTGGGTCAGTAATAGTGGGCGCGAAATGTAACCCGTCTAGGGACAAGTCCGCTTGGTCACCACAGTGCTCTACCAAACGGTCTAAAGCGTTTGCAGCAATAGCTTCTCGCAACGTGCCAAAGTCGCTGCGTGCAGCGACATCGACAACGCCCTCGGTGCCATCCTGCGCTTGCACGATGTAGCCGAATGATGCCTGAGTATAGGCCGGTCCCAAACTTGCGTCCGGCGACGAACGATAAAACGACAACCAGCGCATATTCCTCCCCCCAATAAGACGCTTTAATCGAACATGATTACGCTGCGCGCAATTTCTCCGGTATTCAGTGCGTCCATACCTTCGTTGATATCCTCTAGAGCGATGCGTCGAGAAACAAGGTCGTCCAAATGTAGGCGGCCCTGCAAATAGAAATCGACAAATCGCGGCATGTCTACACGGAAGCGGTTCGAACCCATCATCGAACCCTGGATCTTTTTCTCGTACAGAAAATCAACACCATGCACAGACACCATCTGCCCAGGCGGAATCATGCCAATAACCGTTGCGGTGCCGCCCATACGCAGCATCTGAAATGCTTGCTCTGCGGTCACTTTGAGTCCAATAGCTTCAAAAGAGTAATGCACGCCACCGCCAGTCATTTCGATGACCTTGGCTACCGCGTCGCCATCACTGGCGTCGACCACGTCGGTAGCACCAAACTTACGTGCAAGGTCTAATTTTGAAGCCACCATGTCTACGGCAATAATCCGCGATGCACCCGCAATCGCCGCGCCATTGAT
>MDTB01038721.1_pt1 | contig 12598 bp, 16 predicted proteins | sample 811161 | NCBI WGS metagenome assembly MDTB01 (sample SAMN05326650, study PRJNA326480) | marine metagenome | isolation source: seawater | place: Mediterranean Sea | collected 2009 | reverse complement strand
ATAATATAAGCACTATGTCCTGGTAATCCTTGTGGAATTGTTTTGTCTGCTACCCAAGGAACTTCTTGTTCTCCTGAGTTATCTAGTTTGTCGTATAGCTTCCAATTAAATGTAGCATGGTCTGGATTGTTGATACTAATAGCACCACCTTCAAACTCAAACGGCTTAAATTGTCTTGTAAAGATAGCATCATGTTCAAGTATCATAATAGTTTCATTAAGCTCAATACTCTTTTGCCATAGTTTATAATGACTGCCTGCGGCCGCAATACGTTTGGACATATCGTATGTCTTATATGCTTTAAGAGTCATGCCTGTTGTTGGGCAAACTTTTTTCTTAGTGTAAGGCCATTTCCAATCTACTTGCCACATTGTTTCAGGAACAATAGCAGTAAATCTTTCGATGTCTAGTTCTGAATTTGTGTCTTTCACAGATTGAATACATCTATCAGCATGTAGCTGACTGTCTTTATGTTCTGGAATAGCTATTACAAATGCTTTCATCTTTCTAACACATAAACCCTACTAGGTTCGCGTCCTTTAAGTCCAGTTGAATCAAAAGTTGATATAAGTTTTAGTCCTACTCTGTTAAATAAATCTCTTAGTTCATTATCATTTATTTCTAAAGGATCCCAAGGACGAGCTCTGTTATCGTTGTCTCCATAACCGTGTTCAAGATACATACGACCATTTGGTGATAATTGATCAGCCCAAACAGTTAATGTTTTAATAGGATCAAATACATGATCAAAACTGTTAGAATATACAATATCAAAATGTCCGACCCATTCTTCTTTTTGTATATTAAAATCATGCTGTATTGTCATCGGCCATTTGTCGGCAATTCCGACTTCAGTTCCTATAATAATTGCGTTAGGGTAGCAAATTTTAAAAAACTGTTGTTCAACAGCTCTGCGTGTTCCGTGACACATAATATTGTGTGCTATGCCTTTATCGTCTGCTACCTTATTGATTGTTTTTTGTTCAACATATACCATGTGTTGCTTTTCTTTATTAGCATCTTTTTGGCTATCTACGTATTCGTTATAATCTTTATATTCGTATTGTTTCATGTACTACTCCAAAAATACTTATTTTATTAATTCAACTAGTCCGTGAACACTGGTATGTATATCGCCGTATGGTTCACTCATTACTTGATACCATCCCCATTCTTTAGGATAAAGTTTGCCTTCACTAAGTAATTTTTTAAATACTGGAAAATTAGCATGTTTACGATTATGTATTAAAAAATCATAAGGAAGATAGCCATACCAGTCATCGCGTTTATTTTCTTTGTCTACGTCACTCCAGTGACCACTTCCAAATTGACTGCCTCTACCTTTACGAGTCATAAACCCTACAGGACCGTTTTCATAAGCATTTCGAATATGATGATTTAAATTTACCTGTCTATCTAATCTTGTGTTCCAATCTACCCTAACAATTAAATCATGATGAAGAGGAATTTTTTTAAGTAGATCGAAATGTTGTATAATGGGAACAATACCAAAATAGAAGTTATCAAACATTTTTTTAGACTTAACATATTCGCCATACTTCTCATGTTTACTTGGCGGTGTAACTTCCATAGGATGGTAATGCCATTTCGGGTAGTGCATTGTGTACAACTTATGATGAAATTCTTGTGGTACTAAATGTGTTTTGTTAGTAAACGTATGATAGTAAATATCGTTGCCTGGAAACCAACGACGAAGCTGTTCTGTAATTTTACTATCTTTATCATTTACACCACTTACACAAATTGCTATATTCATTTTTTAAAAAACCATTGGTTAATATTATAGGCAAAATATTCATGACTCTTAGGCCCTGGATGAGGATGAGGATAATCCAAAGCATCGTCGATGACAAAATGTTTTTTCCAATTGAATTTTTTAATGGTAATATCAGACGAATTAAATTTTTTAAAATACTTGTCTTTCAACTCATGTTCTGCAACTAAATGTATGCTTAGTATTCCTTGGTCTTTTAAAAAGCTATGTACAAAATTCATACGTATTACTTGGTCAAAAGTTACATCATATTCTTCATAATAATTTTCATAATAAGTTTTAACAAGATTTGTAAATTCGTCTTTATTTGAGCTATGATTTTTCCAAAAAGCTAAAGGCATGTCTTTTTGAATAAACGCCGGAAGCATATGTAATTTACTTTCGCCCCTATCATCAAAAATAGTATGCCTATTAAAGTTTGACCATAGAATAATTACAACAGTATCTTTCACATAGTTACAATCTACTATTCTTTTCGTGATTATTTTATTGCTTGCTCCTACTTTTGAACGGTTATCTAAGGTTTGGAAGCCTACCATTTCCTGTAACTTTTTAGGCCATGCGAATTTACTAGGTTCTAATCCAGCAGATCTGCCATCATCAAGTATACAATCTTCCAGGCCGTGACCGTATGTATGACTACACCCAAATGTAACTAGGTGGTAATTTTTCCAGCTCATTAAAACAATCCTACATTATTCAGTACATCAAATGGATCACTCCCAAAAGTTGCTTCAAACTTTACAAGCATTTCTTTCTTTAATGCTTGTTTTACTTCTTCAAACACAAAAGGCCATTTTTCTGCTGGAATACAAACTACACCGTCTGGGTCACCAAAAATAATATCATTGTTTTTAATCATAACACCATTAACTTCTACTGGCATATTCATTTCTTCTAGTGTACCTTCATACCTAATATCATCAGGCATACGTCCATGGGCAAATAGTGGTAACCCCATTTGTGTAACACGATCAACATCACGTGTTTGTCCATCTACAACTACTCCAACTGCTCCGCTACGGTAAGCGAAATGTGCGTTTAGATCTCCAAAATACGCTTTATCCTTTACATCAGTACTAACAATAATGACATCACCCGGAGCAATAAATCTATAACTATCTAACGCATCAAAAATTCCTTCCCAATGCTTTTGTTTTGGGTCTTTCTCTTCTTCAGGTAAAGCCTTTAGTTTTAATGTTTTAGCATATCCTAAAAAAGTTCCATTATTCATAGATTTAATTTGACTACTTAAAAAATGATTAATACTGTGTTCTTTACAAATATCACTTAGTAAACAACTACTAATACTTTTGCTTAATAGTTTTAATTTTTGTACCCTTTTACTGCGTTGTCCTGCGCAAATATCTTCAGCAAATTCTAAGTCTTCAGGATTATTAATATCTACATTTTGTAAAGGTGTTACAGGATACATGATAACATCTTCACTATATCGTTTTGTTAAAGGTTCGCCATTTGTCTTTACAGCGTAGAAGCTCATTGATTCAATATTGTGCGTAGGTAAATCAACACTATTTGGGATAGTGTCACCGTATGTAGGTCTGTTGTCTTCCCATAGATATAATTTTTGTTCAGTAACAGCAACCAAACTCGTAGCAACACTTTCTTTTAATTGTTTAATAGCAGGATCAATTACTGTCTTATCTATAAAAGGAGCAGTACATAATACTTGTACAACAATATCAGCATCAGGAACAAGTCTTGCTTCGTTAGCAAACATTGCATGTCCGTCTGTAGAATTATTAGCTAACGCAGGATCTCTATAGTGATGTTGAATATTAAGATCATTCGCAAGATCGTGTATGTGAGAGTCTTCACTGTCTAACCATACTTCATCAATTTCATCACACTCTAGTAGTTGTCGAAGTTTTCTCTTAAACAAATACTCTCCATCAAGCACCCTTGTATTCTTACTTTCAATACGCTCACTATTTCCTTTAGCAGGGACAAACGCTACTACTTTCATTTTATAACTCCTTCTAGGGTGCCTGTACACATAACATCCTTGTGTTTAAATCCTTTGCTTAAATTAGCAAATTTAGTATCAGCAGTCAAGTAAAATTCATTTAGTCTACCAATAGTTCTTTGTATTCGGCCCCATGTTCTAGAATTCTTTTTTGATACTTCACCAATTAGTTGATGTTCTCTTGGACCACTTCCGTAAAAATGTGTTTTACTATTTCCTGCTAATTTATAGTCAGGTAAAAAATAATCTAGGTCTACACCTAGTAAGTATATTTCTCTAAAGCCCATAAAGTAAGCAGTGATTGCCGCATCCAAAGGGGTAGTTCTAGTAGTACCCCAACCTTTTTCAAAACTTAATGGATGACCTTTGCGTTCTACTGTTAGCTTATTACTATAATTTTTCTTAATAGGTATGTAATCTTCTTTGATAGGAATATTATCTTGAGCCATAATGTCAGCAATTTTGCTTGAGTAAAATCTAGGAGATTTTATTGCCAATAGTTGTGGATACCATCTTGTATATAATTCTTTGTATACTAAAGCATCACCTAAGAAAAAGTAAGAATAATTAGGTAGTCCATGTGTAGTCGCTAGAAAAGATTTGTTACATGCTATTACCTGCTCGCCTTGTAATAAATCTAATCTTTCTTGTGTAAGACTAGGTGCGCATCCTAGGATAAAAACACGCTGACCAATATGTTTATTTTTATAAGGTTCAAAGTCTAGTAGCATTATAACTCCGCAACTGCGTAGTAACTGTGATTTAAGTCATAACCTTGAGTAACAAATACTTTGCTAAAGTTTTTTGCTGTAAAATAATCTTTAATATGATTTGGTTCAAGTAAATGTATATGTTTTCTGTTGTTCCAAGGTTTCCAATATCCTTGATCCGGGTGTGGCAAATATAAAAATAAAATACCGCCTTTGTGTAATCTAGTTGTCCAATGATCCAATGCCCCGACCCAATCATTTAAATGTTCTAAACAATGTGATGAAAAAATATAATCAACTTTTTTATTAGGCAAATTATAAGCATCATATTCATCGTTAAAAACAAGATCGATCATTTGTGCGCCAGGATATGCCCATTCTTTTCTATTACATCCAATATCAAAACCTTCACCTGTAATTATTTGGTTAGCAAACGGGAACGCATATTGTGCCGCAAATCCTTTTGTTTGTAAGTCAGGATATTCTACACCGTCATACTTGATGGTATTCATTAATATGTACTCCGTTATCTTTAAACATTTTCAAATGATGTTCCCACTTATCTATAGTTCTATTAGTATATATGTATATGTCTGACGGCTTTAAGAACATCTGAGCAAAGTGCATATAACCACTATCAACTCCTAAATGAGCTCTTGCTTTACTCATGGTGTAACCAGCTAACGGTGCTGTCATTAGTGCTGGATGTCTTGCTTGACCGCCTACATTAATGATTTTATATCCTTGTTCACGCCAATAACTACAAGCCATATCTATTTGTTCTGGTGTTAAATTACGTTTTCTACTTGACGCATCAAATTGTGCTGTAACAAACTTACTAGGAAGTAATTGGTTCATTAATACAGGATCATAACATTCTGGTTTTAATTGAGGAAATGATTTTTGATATTCGTCTACAAAGAAACTTGGTTGTAATACCTGTTGTAGTTTACCGGGGTATTTTTCGTAGTAATGTAATTTGGCACTAGGATATTGTTGTAACACATGTTGTAAAAATGCTTCATCGCTTTCTTCATAAAATTTATGTACTTTTAAATACAACTGTCCTTGCGGGAATAAATCCATTACTTGTTTCCAAGTTTGTGGTTTCATTTTATTATATTGATGTGGAGCAATATGTAGTGTAGCAGGTTTTCCGTAATATTGTCCGTAGTTGTAAGTTAATAAACAACTATGTACAATATCCCCAAAGCCTGGACATCCGTAAGGTAGATTTTTAATACGGGTGCTCATATACCGCATTACTACATGTTTCATTGATTTACTCTGATTTCAAATTGTGTCATTCCATGCCTATGGAAATTACTTCGTAAATTATTCTCATCTACAAATTGATTAACTGCTTGTGTTACACCAGGCTTACTCCAAGTTGACTCTGGCCATTTGAAGTCGTCACCTAAAATTAACCCTCCTGGCTTAACTTTTTTATGTGCTTCTACTAAATCAGCATAGCAACCTTCGTATGAATGATCGCCGTCAATATAAATCCAATCAAGGTAGTTGTCAGCACACGAAGCAAACCATTCGCTTGATGTTTGGCGCAATACTTGTACTTCTGGATTGTTAACAAATTTTGTTTTTACTTTTTCGTATACATTATCATAATAGCGATCAAATTCTTTTTCCATGTCAGCATTAGAAATTCCTTTTGGAGCAATATTAAGTAATTTTCTGTATTTCTTTAACCATTTATCATATGGCATTTCACTGTTGTCTTTAAATGGTTCAACTGAATACGGATCTACTAGATACAATGCTTTTAATTCTTTCTTCTGAAATTCTGCTGATGTATTTGCCATCCACACACCTATTTCAGCACCAATTGTGCCTTTTTTAATTAGGTGTAAAATATTTGGCGCATCGCTATTTCTTTCCTTACCCATCATTGTATTGTTCTCCTATTGCTGTCATTAACGCCGGCACATTTTCACCTTGTGCTGGTAATTTATCTTTTAAAAAAAAGTGTACAAAGTATGCTTCGGGTAATTTACTATCCTCAATGCCTTTATACAAACCATTCCACTTCCAATCCATATTAAGTGTAGGAATCTTTTCTTTCTTTACCCACCAATTAAGTAGCATTTGGTCAGTTGACCATTTACGGTAACCAACTCCGTCTACAAAGTCTTTAAACTCTGGCCTGCTTAGAAATTCTTTTGGTGTTTGCCCTTTTAAATATGGAGCAAATTGTTTACAGTTTATAACCATCATTCCCATATTATAAAATTCAGCGCCAAGGTCATTCCATTTCCAATCTACATCTTTACATGGTTCAAACGCGGCTTTTGAATATTTTCTAATTTTTGATTTGTACTTTTTAGCACACGGAAGCTCACGTTCGGCAACAGCGCCAAAAGCACATTCTTTTGGAAAGTCTTTAAAAATATTTGGAGCAGTGTGTCTAATGTAAATGTCACTATCAATAATTGCTATTTGATCGTATTCGTTAATATGTAAGAACGCAGTTTCTTTTTCAAATATAGGTAAGTATCCTAATCTTTCAACTGCTTCTTTACTACGACCTGTGCGTTCTAAATTGGGTCTAATTTTGAGTACAGGTTCCGTTTGTACAATATGTTCAATACTATATTTTTTACAGTATTCGGCTGTGCTTTTAATACAATGCTTATATAAGTTACTTTGCGCACCAACAGCGACTTGGTATATCATACGCTTCATGATAAATCCTTTGTAAAACTAACTTCTGTTTTATATGTTACTTTATTATACTTATCAAACTTCATATCCACAATTCCATCACACAGCATCCAGTCTGCGGGCATTGCTCCGTTAGTATGTACCCAGTCTAATATTTTCTTAGCGCCTGTTGGTGTGATACGGTAGGCTCTAGCACCTTCATACCAGATACCTGGTGGTATTGGTTTTGCCTTATTAAATCCTTCAAACTTGTATACATCACAGTCTTCATACTCGCCCATTGGTTTATTAAAAACAACATCATGTTCAAAAATACAAATAGGAGTATTGTTTTCATAACATTTTTGCCACAACAAATATTGGCTTAAAAAGCAACCTTGTGTGCCTGGACGTTCTAATAATCTTTTGGCTTTTTTGTGTTCATATGGTTTTATTCTATAATCAATTAACCCTGTGTCTTTACCATTAACACCTTCATATAATTCTAAATTCCAGTTATTAATTGTGCCTGTTTCTAAAGCACGATTAGCCATTCTAACACTTTCAGGATATGTTGGTAGATAGATTATGTATCCAATCACGTATCTGTGTTCCTTATTTCTACTACAATTTTATCGTACCAATGTTGTGGTAGCCATCTAAGTTGTGCTTGTTTGAATCTTATTCCATCTTTTTTATTTCCCTTACCTGTACTAAAAATGTTATTTTTTTTAATACCCCAAGAATTCCATTCATACGGGATCTCTCCGTATGTGTTGCCTAAATTTTTCCAATCTTTCATTACTTGCCTAAGTACATGTTGATCAATAAACCAATAACATCCCTTTTCAAATTCTTTAAGCAATTCTCTAGAGAACATTTTACGCCATTCTAGTCCTTTGCTGCCAATGCCGGGACTTAATGCACTAGCAATGAAAATCTGAGGTTCTTTTGGTTTGGGCATAATATTAACTTCAGAAGTAACTTCTATAAAGTCTTTAAGATGAAATCCTGTGCGTAGTATACTATCGCAATCAATTTGTAATATTCTTTGTTGCGGATTTGTAAAAATTTCAGCCATACGTACAAATCTTACACTGGCCAAATATGTACGCCTAGCAATGTAATCTAAATCACCTGTTTGAAAAATGTTTATACCTTCATCCATCATATGTTTATTTTTTGGCAAATCTACATAGAATTGATGATCTACATCTTCATAGGTATATGTAAATTTAAATTTTTCTGTTAACTTTTTTAGCAAAGTATGATCAATATTACCTTCATTAATAATATGACAGTGTACATGGATAAAACCTACTGTTCTATTAATGCTTTGTTGTAAGGCATATCCATGCCTATCAAAGTAATCATAGTCGCAACTAAAATAAATTACATTCTCTGCGTTTCGTGGACACATAAGTCCTTTTAATTCTGGAAGTTTACGCATCTGGTGCTATCCCTGGTCTGTATCCTAGTACAGCATTTTTTTCACCCCGTCCTATTTTACGTATCATTCTATATCCATAGGGCATTAGTATATCTCTAATACTATCTCTACTATATCCGTAGCGTGTAGGATGTTCTTTACGTTCATACAAGATTATTGGTTGGCATCTTTTAATAGTTTCAATTGCTCCAAGTGCTACTAAAGGCTCATATCCTTCAGCATCAATTTTTATAAAATCAACATTCTGTAAATTAAATGAATCTAAAGATCGTACAGGAAGTTTGCCTTTGTTTTGGTTTTGTGTTCCAGGAACAACATGTGTACCAAAACTTTTATTAGTAGTAACAATATCTACATTTTCTTCAATTTCTCCTATACCTACAGGATACGTTGTTACATTATTACATCTATCTTTTAGGTTATGTACCATACACTTGTATATTGTTGGGTTTATTTCAAAAGCATGAACGTGCTCAAATGACTTTGCCATTTGAAATGCTGTCAACCCTACGTGTGCTCCAATATCAACAGCAACTCGTATTTTACTACAGTGGCTCATAGCAACCATTAACTCATTATGTTGATAATCCTCAATATTACCACGGCCTTGTTTTTGTGCGCTCTTTAAACATATATCGTTTTCAGTTGTACGCCATCCGTCTAGTTCTTTATACATTGTTCACCATATACTCAAAAGCACATTCCCAAGCAATACCTGATCCGAATTCATTACGAGAATACTGACTCCAAGCAATGTGTTCTAACATTTCTGTTCTGTCAAAATCAGTTTTTCCTTGCCAATGCTCAACAGCACTTTCACCTAAAATTTTAATTTCTTTTCCTAGGCACAATGCTTCTACTGCCGCCATACTGTTATATGTAATTACTTTTTTGGCATCTTTCATCAATGGTATTATTTCTTTAAATCTTTGACTGCGCTTTCCGTCTTTTTCTCTGATTATAAGTTTTTCATTACGGCTGTCCCAATATTCAATAGTATCACGACGCCAAGTGGTATAGTCTTGCCCTAAAAATTTAAAAATATTACTTTCATTAGGCATTACTAGTAAATTGTATTCACCTTGTGGGGACCAATCTTGCCAAAGGTAATCATCTATTTCTAGTTTATCAATACGACTATGAGGAACTGGATTTACTATTTTATTTTGTAATGAATTGTAACTTATTCTATAGTAAAACGGTTTTTTATGTCTAGTGTTGCCGAGATATCCGTTGTCTATATGAAAGAAGTTTATTGATTTATTTTTTGTAATAGCTTCTAAAACCCAGTCATCAAAAGGGTGACTAAAAACTAATATTCTATCTGGGTCTATTTCGTCAGCAGATTCTATATCTATACAGTCGTACTTTCTATAAAGATATGCTGTGACTTGGCCTCTAACCAATCTTGTATTTTTTGGAACTTGAAATTTATATTGATGCATCTTCCATACCTGCTACTCTTAATTTAACAACGTTTGTAATTTGCCATTGTTTTTGATCAAGTCCTTTAAGCAGGCCGAGCCATTTGTTTCTAAGAAGAGCAAATTCGTTAATAATTTTTTCATAGTCAACAACATCTGCTTCACCATCGACATATACTTGTACATCTCGGCTCGATAACGCTCGTTGATAGTTTTCAAGATACTTCTTAAAATATGAACTACGCATTCTACGTAGTTCAATATTTAGATAATTTAGAATAGCTTCAATTTCTTGGAGCTGATTGAATCTTTGCTCTACAATGCCAGGCATATCAGAGGCAGCCTTTTCGACATTGCCTCTGAGCTTTACCTCGGATTTTGCTGTTAATAGTTCGTCTTCAAAGTGGGCGATTGCGTCTGGAATCTTATTAATATTCCTTGCAATTTCAGAATACCAACCCATTAGTCATCCCACTCATCTTCTTCTGCGTGTGGTTCTTCTTCGTCTAGATCAAGATAATATGAAATTGCGGCATCTAAAATATCACAAGTTCCCATAGCATCTCTAAAGTGTGTATCATCAGCACCATAATCAGCACAAGTATCAACAAATCTTTCTGCTGTTGTTTCAATAGTTTTCTTATCAATACTATCTTTAAAGGTACTCCACATATCTACAATCAGTCCTGCTTCCATTAACTATTACTCCTGTTCAACTAGTTCTTCGGTTTCGGTAACTGTAACATCATCAATTGTTACATCATCGGTATTTACCACAGGTTTAGTTTTCTCCTCGTATTCTGACATAATCATATCCATCTTTTCAGGTTCCATCCAAGCCTTACGATAGTCAAGATGTTCTTCACCATTTAGATCGATATACTTGAGTCTATTGCCTTGTTTTACCAACAAGTCTTTCTTTTCAAACAGTTCAATAAGACCACTGTAAGGGTTCATTCCTGTTTCATATGGAATCTTAACTTGTACACCTTCAAACGGTTTTGCGTAACGAGTTTTCATTACCTTACAACCTGCTCTAATACCACGTACTTCGCTAATCTTATTACCTGCTTCATCTTCTTTTAGTTTCATCTTCTTCATTGCCACTACAATAGATGACGCATAGATAAAACCTTGACCACCACTGATCTTGTCATCTGGATCAAACATATCTTGCGATGCGTAAGTGTGGTTAGTACATACTAGTCCTACATTGTAACTACCAATCATATTAACAGTATTACGTACAAGCGATGTTAGTGCCTTAGGCTTACGACCCATATCACCTTTCATATCACCCTTGTTGAACTGATCAACATCAGTAGGTGTTAGCAACATACCAAGCGAGTCAACTACAAACAATACCTTAGGACGATCTTCTTCGTTCATCGCTTTATAGTCTGCCATAAATGTTGAAATAGTTTTTGCTACATCATCAATCATTGACATGTTTAGTTTAAGAAGTTTATCTTCTCCTGTGTCAACGTCTAGAGCTTGTAGCCAGCTCTCATCAAGTGCGTTCTCTGAGTCAATAAGGACTACAAAGATACCTTGATCTTGTGCGTGTTTTACAATGTTGCCAGCACAGAAATAACTTTTACCTGCGCCAGACTCTCCTGCGAACACTGTTACTTTACCTAGTGGAACTCCTCGGTGAAAGTCTCCACTAATAAGATAGTTTAGAGCATATGAGCCTGTACTGATCCAGTCTGTAGGATCATTAAATCCACTGCTCATTCCTGTGATACTTTTAGTTAAGTCCTTTCGGAACTTACTAACATCAAATGATTTAGCCATGTTTTCTCCTTGTTTAGCCTAAAGTCCGGGCATGTACCTATTACAGAGGCCCGGGATAGTTATTAGTTGTTGTTTTGACGTGCTCTGATCATAGATAAAATGTCTTCAGCTTTACCATCACTTGCTGGTGCCGCTTCAGCCGTTTCAGTTACTGGTGCCGCTGGCGCCGCTTCAGTTACTGGTTCTTGAGCAGGTGCTTTTGGAGCCGGAGTTGCCGGAGCAGTTGGTGCTGGCTTAGATGCTTGTGGATCACCTGTTCTTGCCGCCATTCCCGCTGGACGGAAATATTGACCGAAACGATCCATATCATATGCTTCACCATCTACTGATGCTTCAAACATTTCCTTCATTACTTTAACTTCAACTTCGGAAGGTTGCTTCGGAAGGAAGTCGCTCATGTTAAACAAGCCATTTGTTTCAATTGCTTTCATTTCAGCATCATTAAGTGGACGCTCTCTACGTGCCCAATTAGATGTTGAATAATCTGCATATCCACCTTTACTTGTTTTGTTAAGACGGAAGTCTACACCAGCAGTATAATCTGTTGGCAGTTCTTCCATATCTGGATCCATAAGCGCCTGCTTAATAATTTGGAAAATCTGTGGACCAATAATAAATCTACGAATCGGATTCTCTGGAGTTGAATCTTCGTTTAATGCATTTTCCGTTACAAAACCTTGGAATACATATGAACGTTTTTTCCAATACTTACGACCCATATCTTCAAGACTTGGATCTTTAAACCAACCACGTACTTCATTTAAAATATCACATGTT
>MDTB01136845.1_pt1 | contig 12599 bp, 13 predicted proteins | sample 811161 | NCBI WGS metagenome assembly MDTB01 (sample SAMN05326650, study PRJNA326480) | marine metagenome | isolation source: seawater | place: Mediterranean Sea | collected 2009 | reverse complement strand
TCTATATATTCATATTGATTCATGTAGAGTTTTTTTGGTTTATTAAGATTTAAATATTTTGCAACAGTATCTGCATATTCAAACTCATTATAACCAATTTCCTCGAATCCTGTTATATAAGTGCTTACATTACTTTTGTAATTTTTGATATAACTTAGCAAAATGCTTGAGTCTAAACCTCCGCTTATAAATGCTCCTAAAGGTACATCACTAATCATTTGTCTTTTTACAGACTCATTAATTAATCTATCTATTTCATGAAGATAGTATTCAGTTCCTTGATCATTACCAATTTCTGTTGGGATATCCCAATACTGAACTTCTTTTATTTGGTTTTCATCACAGAAAACAGAAGTGCCAGGTAAAACGTCAAAGATATTATTATAAAATGTTTGCTTGCCTATGACGTATCTAAAAGATAAATAGCTAATTAAAGCAGAATTGTTCATCTTATTTTTATAACTGTGTATATTTAAAAAAGAAGTATAGTCAGAACCAAAGTATAATTTATCTCCAATATTTAGATAGTGCAAAGGTTTTACGCCCAAATGATCACGAACAAGAAAAAATTTATTTTTTCTTCTGTCATACAGAGCGATAGCAAATATACCATTTAATTTATTCCAAAGAGACTCTCCCCACTCAACATATCCATGAAGAACCACCTCAACGTCAGTTTTAGTTTTAAATTTATGTCCTAAGGATAATAAAATTTTTTTTAACTCTTTATAATTGTATATTTCTCCATTGCACATCATTACTACCGATTTATCTTTTGTGTAGTAAGGTTGATTATCAGCCAGTAAGTCAATAATACTTAAACGATTAAATCCAAAACAAAAATTTTTTTCACCTAAAATTGTTTGGTCATCAGGACCTCTATATTTTATTGCCTTAATACCATTTTGAATATCGATATTATCTTCTTCAGATAGAGGATTTTTAAAATTAATAACGCCGAAAAAACCACACACTATTCTAATTCCATTTTTTTTATGATTTTTTTTGCTGACTTGAGATCAGAAAGATTATCAACATCTGCCCAAGCATGAAGTTTTGATATTTGTAAATTAATATCAATGTGTTTAGACATAATATTAATTGCCTCAGAAACCCAGTTTTTAGTTATCCCAGCCTCAATAAGATCTTTTATGGTCTTAAATAAAGTTTTGCTTCCTTGTTTATTGAATTTATATATACCTATTGCGACGCCATCCATTTCATTTATAGTAATCGATTTACTCATATATTTTAACAAGTTATTATTCGAAATTATTTTCATGGCATCGTCCCAGTCAAGAGGGTTGTTCTTATCCACTAAGACACAGTTTTTATGATGACATTGAATGAATAATGATAGCATTTTAGAACTAAAAAGAAGATCTCCATGTAGATATATGAAATCAGATTTTAATAAATCTCTTGCTAACCATAATGAATACATAGTGTTTGTAGTTTTATATTGTTTATTTTCAACAACTTCTAAATTAATACCTAGCTCTTTACATTTAGCCCTTAAAATAGGTTTAAGTTTACTTGCGCGATAACCAATCACAAAAACAACATTATAAATATTATTATTAACCAGATTCTCAAGAATATATTCATAAATACATTTGTCATTAATTTCTATCATGGTTTTTGGAATAGATTTTGTAATTTTATTTATTCTTGATCCTATCCCCGCAGCTAGAACAACTGCCTTTATATTTCTATTTTTTTGGTTGATCATATTTATTACTATATTTAGTTATGCAACATTACAAAGCACATCATTTATGTACATGTTACAAAAAATATTGCAAGTTTTCCTTTACAGTTCAATTATTGAACAGTACATTTGTTCAATAATTGAACATAGATATGAACGATAATCAAGATCATTTTAACGTATTAAGAAAAATTAATAGCAAATCAAACTCTACTCAAAGAGAGTTAGCAGCTGAACTAGGCTTTAGTCTTGGAAAATTAAATTATTGTATTAACGCACTAAAAAATAAAGGTTTAATTAAAATAAGTAACTTTAAAAAAAATCCAAATAAAATTAATTATATTTATGTTTTAACACCTAAGGGTTTAGCTCAAAAAACTAAACTTACTTTAAATTTTATGAAAAGAAAAATGAAAGAGTACGATGAACTTAAAAAAGAATTAAACAACAAAAATTAAAATGTGGACTATACTCAAGGCTGATAATAAAAATTTAAACATACTAAAAGAGGACTTAAGAAAAAAGTTAGGACCAAGCTTTTCAATTTATTGCCCTCGATTCTCTATTGAAAAATTCAAAAATAATAAACTTGTAAATAAAAAATATAATTTATTAGGTGATTATTTTTTTTGTTATCATGAAAATTTCAACAATCCTCATATAATTAATAAATTAAAATTTTGCAGAGGACTTAAATATTTTTTAAGTGGATTTTTAAGTAGTCAAGATGAAATTTCTACTTTTATAAAAAAATGTAAAAATTCAGAAAGCAAAGATGGTTATATAAAACAAAACTTTATCAAAATTATTATAAATGCTAAATATAAATTTTCCTCAGGACCATTTTCGGAAATGATTTTTAAAGTAATAAATTTACATAAAAACAAATTAAGAATTTTATTAGGTGAAAATGAAACGATAGTTTTGAAAGATAAATTTTTGTTTAATAAAATATAACGTAATAAGACCATGCAAATCTCTATTTTTGTAAAAGTGATTTTTACAAAGTGCGGAGCTATGGGAACTACTATAAATTAACTTTTTAAAAATATTAAATTCTGTGCTAAATTTTCAACAAAAAAAAAAGAAATTAAAATTTCAAAAAAGTATTCTATCTAAAATAAAACATATTCTAGGAAGGTTATTAAGATTAAAAGATGTAATGATGATGATGATATTGTTACATTTTTCACCTGCCCATGTTTATAAGTTCTCAACAAGAAAATTTTTACCAAATAAATCAAATAAGTTTTCAAAGAATTCTAGACCAAAGTACCCTTTTAAATTGATCAAATCAAAAAGTAGCAAGATTAAATTTATGGAAGAGATAAATGTAGTAGGCCTAGGTTCAAGTTTTGATTATAATAAACTAAAAAAAATGAAAGGACCAATCTTTCTTGCGCCTTGTTGGGTACCATTAAAAATTGATGAAAATAATAATGTTATCTATCCTTATGAGAATCTTGAGGCTAAAAGATTAGCAAAAAAATTCTCTAACGTTACTCACTCTTACGATAATACAAATTCCAAAAATTTAAAAGAATTCAAAAAAAAAAACTTAATCTATATTCAGAATCGCCACAAATATATAGAAAGGCTTGTACAGACAAATCACAATGTAATTAGCATTTATTTACACCATGAAAATGCAAATGGTGATTATGAAAACTTACATAAAAAAGAACCTCCATTTGCGGAAACAAAATTTTCTAAAAAAAAAAATTATAAAAAAATTTCAATAGTGGATAATATTTTTTTTCCACCTCTTCCTGATAATTTTCAGAAATTTGCACCTACAGGTAGCTTCCTACCTATTTTAATTACACTCTCATATTTTGCAAAAAAAGTTAACGTTTACGGATGGGACTTCTATCTAAACACATCTCCAGATAAAATGACTTATTTTGAACTACTAAGAAATATGTATAAATACGATGCGGATATTAACAGGTCTTGGAACCATTTTGAGGGTTGTTTAATTAATTTTTACTATGGATATAGCTTATCAAAATTAAAAAAATTTAAAATTCACAGTAATATGGGTAAGCTTGATAAACACAAAAATCTCATAAAAAGAATTGAAAAAGTTTTGTTTAATTAGATAATTTTGTAAGAATTAGCTGCTATAGAAAATTATGATACCTATTTCTGAACCTTTTTTAACAAAGAATTCTAAAAAATATGTATTGAATTGTATCAATACAAATTGGATATCTAGTCAAGGAAAGTACATTTTGGAGTTAGAAAAAAAATTATCTAAATATCATAAAATTAAATATTGTGTACTTACATCAAGTTGCACAACAGCTTTGCATGTAAGTTTAAAAGCGATTGGAATTAAAGAAGGCGATGAAGTAATTTGTCCTGATCTAACATTTATAGCTCCAGCAAATATGATTCTTTTATCCGGAGCCAAACTAAAATTGGTAGATATTGATCCTGAAACTTTGACTATTTGCCCAAAAAAATTGAAAAAAAGTATAACGAGAAAAACAAAAGCTATAATTGTTGTTCATCAATTTGGACATGCCGCACATATGAATGAAATTTTAAAGATAGCAAAAAAATATAAATTAAAAATAATTGAAGATAACGCTGAAAGCATTGGTGGAAAATATAAAAATAAAATTTTAGGAAGTATTGGTGACGTTTCAACTTTAAGTTTTTATGCAAACAAAATTATTACCACCGGAGAAGGTGGAGCAGTTCTCACAAATAATAAATTGATAGCAAATAGAGCGAGGCTTTTAAGAGATCACGCTTTTACACAAACAAAAGATATTATAAAAAAATATAATCACGATTATCTAGGTTACAATTATAGAATGACTAATTTACAAGCTGCAATAGGCTGTTCTCAAATTGAGTCAATTGAAATAATTTTAAAAAAAAGGAAAATTATTGAAAATCAATATAAAAATAAATTAAAATTTATCGAAAAAATTCAAATGAGAAGTTATAAATCTTGGTGTAAACCAGTAAGTTGGCTAATAACTTTAAGATTGATGACAAAAAATCTTAAAATGAGAGATAAATTAATTTACTTTTTGCAGTCGAAGGGGATAGACGCTAGACCTATGATAAGACCTGTACATAAGGCTAAGCATTTAAGATATATTTTTAAGAAAAAAAAATATAGAAATTCTATCCATCAATCCATGACATCTTTTCATTTGCCAAGCAGCCCAAACTTATCTTCTAAAAAGATTGAATATATATGCAATCAATTAAAATTATTTTTAAAATATAATGAGAAAAAAATTTAATAAGATTTTAATTTTATGCAGAAAAAACGATTATAACGTAAACAAATTAATTAACTTCTTTAAAAAAAATTGTAATAAAGTCATAATAATTTGGTCTAAGCATCCAAGAGAAAATATAAGGTTATCAAAATACGTTTTAAAAAATCATTTTGATTATATTGTTTCATTTAGAAATTTTTATATTTTAAAAAAAAATCTAATTAAAAGGGCAAAATATGCTGCAATAAATTTTCATCCAAGTACACCTGATTATCGAGGAATGGGATGTATTAATTTTGCACTTTTTGACAACAAAAAAAATTATGGAAGTACTGCTCATTTAATAGATGAAAAAATTGATCATGGAAAGATTATTAATGTTACAAGATTTAAGATAAAAAAAAATTTTAGTTTGCAAACCCTTTTAAAAAAAACACATGATAACATGTTGCAGCAAGCCATATATATATTTGAAATTTTAAAAGAAGACCCAAGTAAATTAAATTTTTTTATAGAAAAGTCCAAGAAAGAGAAATGGACTAAAAAAGTATCTACTAGAGAGGACATGGAAGATTTTTATGAAGTAGAAAAAACTATAACTTACAAAAATTTATTAAGGAAAATTAAAGCTTGTTACATGGAAGATTTTAGACCTTATATTATGAAACATGGTTTAAAATTTTCATTATCTTCTCCATTTAAAGAACAACACTCTAAAATTATTAGTAAAAAAAGATATAAAATGTACTTTGATTTTATGCCAAAGGATCTCAAAGATGAATTCAATAAAGATTAATAATAAACAGATAGGAAAAAAATACCCACTTTTTTTTATTGCAGAAGCCGGCGTCAATCACAATGGTTCTCTAAAATTAGGAAAAAAACTAATTGATGTAGCTGCCCGAGCTGGTGCTGACGCTGTTAAATTCCAGAACTTTATCGCTGATGAAATTATTTTACCAAAAGCTCCTAAATCAAAATATCACATTGAAACAACAGGACCTGATGAGAAACAGACTTGGATGGATTTATTAAAAACACAAGAGATACCTAGAAAAATGTTATCCTCATTAATTAAACATGCAAAAAAGAAAAAAATAATTTTCCTAAGCACTCCTTACGATGAAAAAAGCTCAGATTTATTAGAAAAGTTCAATATGCCGGCGTATAAAATTGCATCAACTGACACAAACAATTTTAAACTTCTAAGTCACATCGCAAAAAAGAAAAAACCAATAATTTTATCAACTGCGATGTGTAATGAGGGAGAAGTAATTAAGTCAATAAACTTTCTTAAAAAAAAGGGTGTAAAGCAACTTATAGTGATGCACTGTACCGGAAGTTACCCTACAAAATTAAAAGACTCTAATCTTAATATTATTAAAAAATTCAAAAAACTATTTTCAAAAAAGTGTTTAATTGGTTATTCTGACCATACAGAAAATTCAATAAATCCTATAATCGCAACCTCAATGGGAGTAAATATTTATGAAAAGCATTTTACATTAAATAAGACTATGAACGGCCCAGACCATCGTATGTCTTTAAACCCAACCGAACTAAAGAAAACAATTAAATTAATTCGTGAGACCGAGGTAATTATGGGTGAAGTAAATAAAAGAGTCTTAGACTGTGAAAAAGAAAATAGGAAAAAACTGAGAAAAAGTATAGTAACGATTGCAAAAATAAAAAAAAACCAAAGATTTTCCAAAAAAAATATCTCAGTAAAAAGACCAGGATATGGAATATCTCCAACAGAATTTTACAAAATCATAGGGAGAAAAGCTAAAAAAAATATTTTAAAAGATAAGATCTTAAAGCTATCAATGGTGAAATGAATAAAAATTTATTTGTATCTACTACTTTTGCAAAAGATAATTCAAAAATTAGTGACGTTTTATCAATTTGCAAAAAAAATGGAATAAAACAAGTAGAGCTTGGATCAAATCATTCTTATGATAAAAATTGTTTAAAAAATTTGAAAAAATTTAAATTTAATTATCTCGTTCACAACTATTTTCCCATACCTAAAAAAAGTTTTGTTGTTAATATTGCTTCTCAAAATAGATTTATTAGAGAGAAAAGTATAAGACATGCCATTAAGGCAATTAAATTCTGTAAAAAAATTAATGCAAGGTTATACACAATTCATCCAGGCTTCTTAGAAGATCCAATAAGCTCAAATAAAACTAAAAAAAATTATGATTTCATTTGGAAAAAAAAGAGAGGGTACCTTAATTACTCTAAATGTTTTGCATTAATGATTTATTCTCTAAAAAGAATTTCAGCTTTTGCCAAACAAAATAAAATCAAGATTGCAATTGAAACTGAGGGATCAATAAAAAAAAGTAAGTTATTATTAATGCAAACCCCAGTAGAGTATAAAATTTTTTTTAAATATTTTAAACCAAATGAAGTAGGCATAAATTTGAATATTGGACATCTTAATTTATCATCAAAAGCATTCAATTTTTCTAGATTAAAATTCTTTCAATTAATAAAACCATATTTGCTCGCAATTGAATTAAGTCACAATAATGGAAAAGAAGATCAACATTTACCAATTAAAAAGAATGCTTGGTATTGGAAAATTTTGAGGAAATATAAATTAAATAAAACATATAAAATTTTAGAATTTAGAAATACAAACATAGAAACAATAAAAAAAGTTTCAGATTACTTTTAGTTAAATGAGTCATCAGATAGGCATAATGCAAGGTAGGCTTTCTAAGCCTGAAGATGGAAAAATTCAATCATTCCCTTTTAAAACTTGGTCTAAAGAGTTTTACTCTGCTAGTGATATTGGCCTTAGTCTTATTGAGTGGGTGTTAGATGACAACATAAATCAAAATCCAATAATGCAAAAAAAATTTCAAAAAGACATAAACGAACTTCAACGAGATACAAACGTAAAGATCGAGTCTATTTGTTGTGATTTTTTCATGCAAAATCCATTTTTAAAAGAACAAAAAAATTTTAATAAAATTAATGTTGAAATTTTAGAAAATCTTATTTCAGATATATGTCCAAAAAATCATATTCACATAATTGATTTACCTATGATTAAAAATTCAAAGATTAGTAAAAATGTTATTCAAAGGAGTTTTTATGAACTAATTACAAGTTTTGAAAATGAAATCATTAAAAATAATATAAAAATAGCTTTGGAAACAGATTTAAACCCTTATGAGTTTAAAGATTTTTTTTCAAAATTTAATAAAGGCTACTTAATGGTTAACTATGACATGGGTAATAGTGCCTATTGGAATTTTAATTCAAATGATGAATTTTCATGCTACGGAAACAAAATTTGCAATGTCCATGTAAAGGATTGTACTCCAGAAAAATATACAGTCGAGTTAGGCTCAGGAAATGTAAAATTTAAAGATGTTTTTTTAAATTTGAAAAAATATAAATATTCAAGAAACTTTATTTTACAAGCGGCGAGAAGTTCTACTAATCAAATTGATGACGCATCCAATCAAATAGAATTCTTAAAATACCATATTAAAAACTTTTTGGAATGAATTTAAATCTTAAAAAGAAACTTTTCATTGTCTCTGGCTCAACTAAGGGAATAGGACTGAGAATAGCTGAAGAACTTTTAGAAGAGAAAGCAAAAGTTATTATAAACGGCCGAAATAAAGAAAGTTTTAAAAAAAATTTAATAAAATTAAAAAAAAAATTTTCTAAGAGAGTTTATTTTGTTTTTGGCGATATAAATGAAAACAAAACATTAAGATCAATGAAGGAAATAATTTTAAAAAATAATAGAAAATTAGATGGACTTGTTGCTAACGCTGGATCAATTAATTGTCCTTACAAAAACAAAAACTCTAAACAAAGTTATAAATGGTATTATAAAAACAATTATTTAAATACAGTAAAATTTGTGAATTTTTTTATTAATATCTTAAAAAAAAATAGAAGTTCTATTGTATTTATATCTTCTATTGCATCGATTAAAAAAAATTTAAAAGCACCAAAAGGATTTAAGGATGCAAAATTATCGATAAATAACTACTCTGAGGTATTAGCAAAAAAACTAGCAAAATATAACGTCAGAGTTAATACAGTGCTTCCAGGTAATATATTTATAAAAAATGGATCTTGGGATATAAAAATGAAAAAAAATAAAAAAAAGATAAAGCAAATGATTAAAAATAATGTTCCCCTGATTAGATTTGGTACGGCAAAAGAGGTATCGAATTCTGTTGCATTTTTAATTTCTGATTTATCAGGATTTACTACTGGTGCTCAACTGGTTATTGATGGAGGTCAAAGTCTAAAATAAATGTTAAATAAAATTTTTAATATTAAAAATAAAATAATTATTATTTCAGGTGGTGCCGGTTTACTAGGTAGTCAGTTTGCTTCAACATTTTCACAAAATGGAGCTATTCCAATTATTTTAGACAATAATCTAAACACCCTTTCTAAATTAAAAACTAAATTTAAAAAAAAAAGATTAAAAGGACACTTTTTTTTGATTGACTTAAATGAAGAAACAGAGGTAAAAAATTTGGTAATTCATATCTATAAAAAATTTAGAAGGATTGATTGTTTGATAAATTCCGCAGGTTTAACTGGTGAACAGATGCTTAAAAATGGAGAGGATTTTTTTGATAATTTTGAAAACTATAAATTTGACCTTTGGAATAAATCACTAAAAGGAAATTTATCAAGTTCGTTTTTATTAATTAAAAACGTATCAAAATATATGAAAAAGAAAAAATATGGATCCATAATTAATATTGCGTCTGATGCAGGAGTAATCTCGCCCGATCATAGGATTTATGAGTCTGATAAATTGGATGGATATAAAGGTACTAAATTTAATACACCCTTATCATATTCTGTTGCAAAATCTGGTATCATTTCAATGACAAGATACTTATCAACGTATTTTGCAAAAAGTGGAATTAGGGTTAATTGTATATCACCTTCAGGAGTATTTAATGGCCATGATAAAAAATTTGTTAAAAGATTAGCAAGTAGAATTCCATTAGGTAGAATGGCCGAGGTACATGAACTTGATGGAGCATTAATTTTTCTTTGTTCGAATGCGTCATCTTTCGTGACAGGACATAATTTAGTTGTAGATGGCGGAAGAACTATTTGGTAACCGATTATATGAAAAAAAATAAAAAAAAAATATCTCGACAAGTTTTTTTTAATGGGAAATTTGTAAATGAGGAAGAAGCAAAAATCTCAATTTATGACTCCGCGTTAATGTTTGGTGATATGGTTTTTGAAATGACGAGATCATTTGGTGGAAAACAATTTAAACTAAATGCACATATAGATAGATTATTTACAGGATTAAAAATTCTTAGAATACCTATAAAGATGTCAAAAAAAGAGATGGAACAAGCAGTTTATATGACTATTGAAAAAAATGAAAAGCTTTTTAAAAGAAGTGACGAGCACAGGATAATGATTGATGTATCCAGAGGTCTTTTGTCAATTTATGATGACGTGGATATAAAAAAAGGACCCAACGTGATAATAGCTGATTTTCCTCTAAGCTGGACTGTTCAAAACTGTTCTCATCTTTATGATAAAGGCTTAAATTTATGCATCACATCGCAACGAGTGATACCAGCACAATTAATGGAACCAAAAATCAAAAATAGAAGTAGAATCTTCTACCTAATGGCAAACATAGAAGTTTCACTTATGAAAGGTAATGATAATTGGGCTTTAATGTTAGATCCTGATGGGTTTATAGCAGAGGGAACAGGAAGTAACTTTTTTATGGTAAAAGATAATGTTATTTATGCCCCCGAGGATAGAAATATTCTAAGGGGAATATCTATGCTAACTGTAATGGAAGATCTAGCTCCTTCTTTAGGTTACAAGGTAGTAAAGAAAAATCTAGAGCCATTTGATGTCTATGAAGCAGACGAGGCCTTTATGACATCTACCCCATTTTGTATATTGCCAGCTGTAACTTTAAATGGCCTTAAAATTGGAAATGGAAAACCAGGACAGGTAACTAAAAAACTATTAAAAGCATGGAGTGATTTAGCTGGAGTTGATATAGTTGGGCAAATCAAGTCATGGGATAAGAAAAAAAGTAATCTTAAGATATCTCCATACAGATTTAGTAATAATTCTCTGACTATGGAAATAGATAAATCATAATTTCTATAAATTTTAATCGCAAAAGATTGATGAAAAAAAACTTAATAGCTTTAGTTATCCAAGCTAGAAATTCTTCTACAAGACTACCTTACAAGATAATGAAAGATCTTTGTGGGAAAAAACTATTGGAAAGAATTATTGAAAGAGTAAAAAAAGTAAAAAAAATTGATAAAATTATAATTGCAACTACAAAAAGAAAGGAAGATGATATAATTGTATCATTAGCAAAAAAAAATAATGTAGAGTCCTTTAGAGGTTCAACAAACGATTTAATTGATAGATATTATAAATCAGTAAAAGGTAGAAATTTTAAGTATATTTTAAGATTACCTTCTGATAATCCAATTCCTGATCCAGTAGAGTTTGAGAGATTGATAAATTATCATTTGAAATCTGAGAATGATTTTTCCTCAAACATTTGTAACTTCTTAAATAATGGCTATCCGGATGGTATAGGAGTTGAAATATATTCTTTTAATACGCTAAAAAAAATGTGGCAATTAGAGAAGAAAGAAAAAAACAGGGAACATATGACTTTATGTATTTATGACTATAATAAAAAAAAAAAGAATCAAAAATTTAATTTTAAAATTGGAACAATTAAGTGTCCACGAAAAAAATCTTACCCTAAATTAACTTTAGATGTAAATTATCAAAATGATTATATTTTTATAAAAAAAATATATGAAAACATAATAGTTAAAAAAAAATTTTTTAACACACCAGAAATTATAAAGTGGTTAAATAGCTTTAAAGTTTATAATAAAACAATTTTTAAACTAAAATAGTTTAATAAATGAACAAAAATAAAGAAATAAAACAAGACTATATAAATAATTTTAAAAATAGAATACAGGTGAATACAATCACAGTAATAGGTGAAGAATAATTGAGTTAGAAATTAATAAATAAAAAATCTATGGAAAAAAAAATTTTAAGCCTAGAAGAATTAAAAAAAATTCTTTACAAAAAAAGAAAAAAGAAAATAGTTCTTTGTCACGGGGTTTTTGATTTATTACATCTGGGTCATATAAATCATTTTAAAGAAGCAAAAAACAAAGGAGATATTCTAATAGTAAGCGTCACACCTGACAGATATGTAAGGAAGGGACCAAATAGACCGGCATTTAAAGAGCAAGATAGGATGAATGCTCTTTCAGCAATAAGTACAATTGATTATATTATGCTTAATAATGAGCCAACAGCAATCTCAATTATTAAAGAGCTTAAGCCAAATATTTATTGCAAAGGAAAAGAGTATAAAATATCTAAAAATGATTTATCTGGTGAAATTAAAAATGAGATAAATGCAATAAAAAAAGTAAAAGGAAAGATTTTTTATACTGGTGGAATAACTTTTAGTTCCAGTAATTTACTTAATAGATACGGTTCAGTGTTCACTGATTATCAAAAAAAAACTGTTGAAAAAACTAAAAAAGAATATTCATTTTTAGAAACAAAAAATTTAATTGATAAATTTAAAAATTTAAAAATAT
>MDTB01132363.1_pt1 | contig 12599 bp, 10 predicted proteins | sample 811161 | NCBI WGS metagenome assembly MDTB01 (sample SAMN05326650, study PRJNA326480) | marine metagenome | isolation source: seawater | place: Mediterranean Sea | collected 2009 | reverse complement strand
TTCTGAGTGAGCTAACACCAGAACGATCAGGTCAAGTGATCGCCTGGGATGGCCAGACGATCACACCATAGGGTTATGCAGTCGCTTGTTCTGCGGTCAACTGAGTGAAATGAAAATGTTTTATCCACTCGTGATTATTGATTGCATACTTTCCGGCCCCACTCAATCCAACAGCAATAGCCAACGCGACAAGTAGGATGGGAAATTCCCAACCACCGCCCTCGGCTGAGAATACCCAGTCATTGCCGAGGTGCATCCAAGTAGCACCATTCAGAATTGGTAATGAAAGCCACGCGGCTGGGCGAGTGAAAGCACCGATTATTAGGGCGATGCCTCCCAAGATTTCACCCACGATAACCAGATACGCAGCGATTGGGGGAAGTCCAATGCTTGCGAAAAATCCAACTGTGCCGTCAATCGTGAAGATCTCGACTTTTCAAAAGTAGCTGTGTGCAAACAAAATCATCCCGAGGACAATACGCGTAAGCGTAAGTCCAGGTGGTTGATTTAACATGGTTGTCTCCTGTGTTTCATGTTTAGACAATGATTATTACCAATTATATGGAGTTAAAATATGATTAAAATCACTTGTTTAATTCTTTTTTGGAACTAATATTCTTAGGAGCACCGAAGGTTTAATGGAGAGGTTATGGATCGTTTATCGCGCGTACCAATTTTTGTCGCTGTGGCCCGTCACGGAAGTTTTGCTGAGGCAGCTCGTCGATTAGGAATGACTGGTTCGGCGGTGAGCAAACAAGTTCAGCGTTTAGAAAATGATCTCGGCGTTCGACTATTCCACCGAACAACCCGTCAGCTCAGCCTAACTGACGAAGGCTCATTCCTTTTCGAGCGCTCAGCTCCTTTAGTTGAAGGAATCGAGGAGGTGGGTGAAATGCTCGCTGGTCGTAAAGCGAAGCCAGAGGGCTCGCTTCGGATTTCTGCTCCCGTCGCGCTCGCCCAGCGCGTACTCAAAGAGCCACTGACATCATTTGTCTCGCATCATCCAGGAATTAATTTGCATGTCGAGCTATCAGATCGATTTGTTGACCTGGTTGGTGAAGGGTTCGACTTAGCGATTCGTATTGGCCACCTTGAGGATTCCTCCCTGGTCGCTCGTCGGCTATCGGATGTTCCGATGGTTCTTGTTGGTGCACCGATTTTGTTGGCTGAGTATGGGACACCAACGACTCCTGAAGATCTAGTTGATATTCCTTTTATTCACTATGCATCGGAACGCGTTATCCAACGGTTGAAGCTTCAACGCGGTCATGAGGAGCCAGTACAAGTCATCACGCAAGCGAAGCTATCAACAAACAATGATCAAATGATGGTGTCTTTTGCGCGAGCGGGCCAAGGGCTCATTTTGCTTCCTCAGTTTATGGTTGAGACCGAATTGGAGGATGGGCGATTACGTGAAGTGTTACCTGAATATCGGTTATTTCCAGAGCGAAAGCTGTATGCCGTCTTTCCTCATGGCCGCCACTTACCTCTGAAAACGCGTGCGTTGATTGATTTTCTAGTGGACGAACTTGCATAAAAACCCAAGCAGCTAAGGCTCGGGTGATTGGTCGCGAAGACAGGTGTTTAGTCGTCGTTACGATTGACGTTGGCGAGAGCAACCGCAGCCATATTAAAGATACCCCGTGGAGAATTGGACGCAGTGGCAACGTGTGCTTCCTTTTCAAGACCCAATAATAGTGGCCCGACGGTCACGCCGTTACCCAGCACTTTGAGCAGATTCCTCGCGATGTTGGCCGAGTCCAAATTTGGACAAATCAGCAAATTGGCTTTTCCTGTCAGCTTACTGTTAGGAAGCAGATCGAGACGAACTTTCTCATCCAACGCCGCATCTGCATGCATTTCGCCGTCAGCTTCAATATCTGGATAACGATCCATAAACATGGTCGTGGCTTCGCGAACTTTCTTGGCCGATGTCGTGTCGGATGAGCCAAAGTTTGAATGTGACAAGAATGCTGCCTTTGGTTGAATACCAAATCGGCGGATTTCATCTGCCGCAAGCTTGCCAAGTTCGCATAAATACTCGGCTGTTGGGTCAAAATTGACGTGCGTATCTGTCAGGAAAATAGTCCCCTGTGGCAATATCAAAACAGTCATAGCGCCAACGACTGGCGATCCATCTCTGCGCCCGATAATTTCTTCGGCAAGCCGAAGGTGCTTGCCGTAAGTGCCAAAGGTCCCACACAGCATGGCATCTGCATCACCGCGACGGAGTAACATTGAAGCGACGACTGTGGTGTTTGCTCTGACACGTGTCTGTGCAGCCTTGGGTGTCATTCCTTGCCTGGCCATCAGAGCATGATATTCCTCGCCGATTGGGGTAATCACCGCGTCGTCGAGGTTATCGACGATTTGAAAATCCTTGCCCGCTTGGATTGAAAGACTCATTGATTGAATTTTCTCTTCAATGACTTTGCGACGACCAACGAGCGTGACGTCAGCAAGGTTCTCGGAGACGATTAACTGGCAGGCTTGCAGCATTTTTCCGCCTTCGCCTTCGGCCAGCACCAAGCGACGTTTGGTCGCTCGTGCTGCCTCGAACATGGGCTTCATGAGCATTCCTGAGCGGAAGACGAATCGACTTAAATCGTCACGGTACGCATCTAAATCCTGGATCGGGCGCATTGCGACACCCGATTTTGCTGCAGCCACAGCAACTCCGGGTGGAATCTCCATGATCAAACGCGGATCGAACGGCTTTGGAATCAGATACTCTGGACCAAATGTCAGCTGCTCGCCTTGATAGGTATTTAAAACTTCGTCTGATGGTGGCGAATGAACCATCGCTGCAATTGCTTCAGCACATGCTGCCTTCATCTCTTCGTTGATGACTGTCGCGCCGCAATCCAATGCAGCGCGGAACAGAAATGGGAAGCAGAGTACGTTATTGACTTGGTTCGGGTAGTCTGACCGACCGGTCGCAATTAGCGCGTCAGGACGTACTTCTTTCACAACCTCGGGCATAATTTCTGGTGTTGGATTTGCCAATGCAAAGATGACAGGCCGATCCGCCATATTCTTGATATCGTCTTGGTCGATGACCCCAGGTACGGATAATCCAAGGAACGCATCCGCTCCAACCAGCGCTTCTTTAAGTGTCTTCAGATCAGTTTCTCTGGCGTATTGCGTTTTGTACTTATCCATCGGTTTTTCACGCCCAGTACGTAGCACACCATGTTGGTCACAGACCGTAATATTTTCTTGTTTTACGCCGAGGGTTTTTAACATATTGAGGCAGGCCAGAGCCGCCGCACCTGCGCCTGAACAAACGAGTTTGATTTCACCCATTTCTCTGCCGAGGTATCGCATTGCGTTGAGCATGCCAGCACCAACGACGATTGCAGTTCCGTGCTGATCATCGTGGAATACAGGGATGTTCATTTTTTCCCGTAGACGGGTTTCAATTTCGAAGCATTCGGGCGCTTTGATGTCTTCCAGGTTGATTCCGCCGAACGACGGTTCAAGCGCTGACACCACATCGCAGAATCGATCCACATCAGTTGTGTCAACTTCAATATCGATCGAATTAATGTTGGCAAATTTCTTAAAAAGTACTGATTTACCTTCCATCACTGGCTTGGAGGCGAGCGGTCCGATTGCACCAAGTCCTAGAACTGCTGTTCCATTCGTAATCACGGCAACCATGTTGCCTCTAGCGGTCAATTCAGCAGCCTTACTGGGATCCTCTGCGATTTCTGTACATGCATACGCAACACCGGGGCTGTATGCCAGTGCTAAATCCCGTTGTGTCGCCATCGGTTTAGTTGCTGCGATCTCTAATTTTCCGGCAGGCTCAGCACGGTGATACCGCAACGCTGCTTCACGGAGGTCATTCGACATAGAAATGATTTCCAATTTGTAGAGGGGTGGTTTTGCGGTAGTGTAACTCACTTGGCAAATTAGTTAAGAGGACAATGGAAACGATACGCCAAATGGGGATTGGTTTTTGGCCTATCGTATATTGTTGGATCCATCCTGTCGATGTTTTTGCCCGAGAGTGAGTCGACAATTGAAGAACGGCTCTTTTCGGAAATCACCTACCAAATGAGTGAGCTCAAAGATGTCACTGATCATCTGGTCCATATTCGAGATACCATCTCAGGGACGATGCGGCAACAGATCGATGATCATTTACAACAGGCTGCCGAATGGCTCGTTAGCTTTCAACCAAGCGGAGCCACCCATGAGCATCGCAAAGCGTACCTGATGCAGCAAAGTGATGACGTGACTGAACTTGTCACGAAACTCAGCCAAGTTCGGGATTCGATTTCTCAGTCGAATCTCTGATCGACTCAGTGATAAACTAGTATTTTGGCAGGATGGATTCTATGAGTACTCGTCTTCGTTTTTCGTATTCAGACCTTCATCAAACGATTGCTGATGGCGTCCAGAAAATCATTGCAAGCGACTTCCAGTTTGATGTTATTCTGGCAATCGGTGGTGGCGGTTTTATTCCAGCGCGGATTCTTCGCACCTATATTGAAAAACCGCTGATCGCCATTTCACTCGCTCGCTATCATCCAGACGAACCGCCATCTGATGTCCCGCATAAAATTCAATGGGTTGAAGGCGTCAACAATATGATCACTGGTAAGCGGGTGTTGTTAGTTGACGAGGTCGATGACGAGCGTACGACGCTTGCCTTTGCGATCGGAGAACTGCTGTCAGAGAACCCGGCGGAGATCGGCGTGTTCGTGATGCATAACAAGTTAAAAACGAAAAAAGCTGAGTTTCCAGACGCCGTTCAACACGTATTTGTTGGCAAAGATATCGAAGATGTTTGGGTTGATTATCCCTGGGATGCGCGCGATATCGTTCAACATGAACGTGATGCCGCCAAGGGTGGAGTGCTCGAGGTTGATGAAGCCGAAGCAAAGGCTGCGTATCGCAACTAACGGCTAACGTGAGAGCCCCTTAAACCAGGGGTCTGACGGCAAACTCTGGAACCAGTATCGCCTGATGACAAAGGCAATCAATGTCAGCACCGCGGTTAATAGAATATAGAGAATCGCGGCTCCGCCATAGACCCACAAATCGTAACTTCTTGAAAAGACAGTTCTCGCATGGCCCATCAAATCTAACACCGTGATGGTGCTGACAAGTGCACTCGCTTTCAGCAGCAGGATGCCCTCATTAGCCAGAGCAGGCCAAGATGCGCGAAGTGCCTGCGGAAATAAAATTTTGAAGAAGGTCTGTCGAGCACTGAGTCCAATGGACTGTGCGCCCTCAAGTTGTCCTTGCGGCAGATTTCGGATTGCGCCAATTAAAATATTGGTTTGGTAAGCAGCTGAATTGAGCGTGAGAACGATGAGTCCGACCCACCATCCGCTACTGAGGAACAGCCAAGCGGCTGAATCACGAACGAACTCGAATTGAGCAAGCCCATAATAGATGAGCCATAACTGAATCAGGATCGGCGTTCCCTGAAAGACATAAACATAGCCGGTGATGGGTACTTGGATAAATGGGGAGCCAATTGTCAGCAGCTTGGCAAGTGATCTGGCCAACAGGAAGGCTAGGATGAGCGCCAAGAGGACCAACTCAAAGGTCGTAAATAAGCCATCAACAAAACGAGGACAATGAGGTCCGATCGAATTCGGAAGCATGGACTCCACGGGTCCACAGACTGATTTACCGATGTGGTAGTGCCATCCTTTGAACCAAAAATATGTGGACTTCAATAAGCCTTCGATCATCAGTTCAGTCCCACTATCGCCACACGACTTTCAAGCCGATCTTTCACACGATTACTCACCCAAGTCATGACCAGGTAAAGACCGGCGGCGGCTAGGAAGAAAATGAAGGGTTCGCGTTCAGTCTCGCCGGCGACTTTTGCGGTTCTTAGGAGTTCGTCAAAAGCAATGACTGCGACCAATGATGTATCTTTGAGTAGGACAAGCCACAGGTTTGTCAAACCAGGTAATGCATAGCGCCACATCAGTGGAAGGTGGACTCGTCTGATTATTTGCCATTGAGACAGTCCGAGTGCACGCGATGCTTCAATCAATCCCCCAGGCACTGCCCAATAAGCACCCTTGAATACTTCGGACGCGTAGATTCCGAAAATCAGGCCCAGACCAAGCGCGCCTGCCCAGAATTTTGGCGTTGAAACGGTCAGAGGGATTTGCAGCGCACTGAATAGTGCATTGAGCACAAGATCAAGGCTAAAAAAGACGATTAAGATCACCAGGAATTCTGGTGTACCTCTAAATAAGAGCGTTAGTCCGTTAGCAACACCGCGTAATAGCAGGTTCGGCTGAATCTTTAAGATGGCCAGTTTGCCCCCGATAAGGAGACCAACGAGCACTGAAGCAACCGCTAAGCTTACCGTCATCAGTGCGCCGAGGAGCAGTTCATCTCCCCAGCCGGATGCGCCGATGGTGAGTTTGCTCAGAGTCTCCACGAGAGCGGTGGGGACTTGCATCCCCACACAGTATCAATAGATATCAGCAGAAAAATACTTGGCGTTGATCTCTGCATACTTGCCGTTCGCACGGATTGCATCGATTGCATTGTTCAGTGCCGCTTTCAGATCACCTTCACCTTGGCGGATCCCGATACCGATTTGGTCATTGATATCAATTTTATCGCCTGCAAGCTCGTAACCTGAATTCTCTTTGAGCCAATCCATCGCAGGATAGATATCAGACACCATCGCATCCAATCGACCCGCTGAAAGGTCGGCGTAAGCAGCAGTTTGCGTATCATACAACTTGACATCTGCCTGCCCCATCAAATTATCTTCAGCCCATTGAGAGGCCAGGGTTGAACGCTGTGCCCCAACAGTTTTGCCGGCCATATCCTGAGGACCAGCGACCTGACCTTTGGGTCCAATGACGGCCAGATAATTTGAATAGTACCGATTGGTGAAATCAATCGTCTGTTTACGCTCATCAGTGATCGACATTGATGCAATGATTGCGTCGTACTTATTTGCGACGAGTGCCGGAATGATCCCATCCCAGTCTTGGGCAACTAATTCACAATTTGCTTTCATCTCTTCGCAAAGAGCCGTTGCGATATCGACATCGAAACCTATGAGATTGCCATTGGCATCAATACCGTTAAACGGAGGATAGGCACCTTCGGTCGCAATGCGTAATGGATCAGGAATACCTGCTGCCAATGATGCCGACGCGACTGCGCTGAATACAACAGATGTAAGAAGTTTTTTTATCATGGTTGTGCTCCTTTTTTGTAGTGGCTCGGATGATATCAGATTTCACCAAGTGCCTTTGCTGGCCATTGAAATCCACGGTTCGGCCGGTGCAAGTGCATCGCCCGCTTGTAAAAGTTCAATCGAAATCCCGTCGGGACTTCGAACAAACGCCATGTGTCCATCACGAGGCGGCCGATTGATGGTGACTCCGAGCTTTTGTAAGTGGTCACAGAGCCCGTAAATATCATTGACCCGGTACGCGAGATGACCGAAATTCCGGCCACCGGTGTATTCCTCTGGATCCCAGTTGTAGGTCAACTCAATGAGTGGCGCCTTGTGCTGTTGCGCACTACTCAAATCATCGGGTGCCGCTAAGAACACCAGCGTAAATCGTCCCTGATCACTGTCATAACGACGAGTTTCTACTAATCCCAATCCATCACAGTAGAACCGTAATGAGGCGTAAAGATCGGTGACTCGGATCATGGTGTGAAGGTATTGCACAAAGCCTCCAAATTTTTTTAAAAATCACTTTTATTTGTTCAAGATAAGGCGCATAAAGCAACCTTAGGTTACTACAGAAGTCGAATGCCATGCGTATTATCTTTACCGGTTTATTGTTGATGTCGTCGCAATCGTTATGGGCTGCCGGCATCCCCGTTTACGTCGATCAAGCAACAACGAGCGAGGTGCAGACTGGGACAAACGTATCTGGTCGTGTGGTTGCCGGTGTGATTCATACGTTGTCCGCTGAAGTGGCAGAAACGGTTTCGACCATGAACGTTCTCGTTGGAGACTCTGTGAAGGCGAATGAGGAACTCGCGCGTCTCGATGACACTGAAATTCGTAACCAGTTGAGGAGCCTTAAGGCCCGGAAAACCTATCTGATGGCTCATCTCGCTTTGTTGGAACAGCGAAAAATAGTTCGTGAGCAACAACTGACTCGTGCCGAGAGCTTGAACACCAGAGATTTACTGACACGCGACGTAACCGAGCAAGCGGAACTCAATGTGATCCAGATGGAAAGCGATCTTGTGAAAACGCGTTATGAACTGGATGAAGTGAATATCCAAATAACAGATGTTGAACGTCAGTTGAGACAAACTCGCATCGCTGCTAAGACTGCTGGTCGCGTGATTACGATCAACGTGACCGAGGGCCAGTACGTAAAACCAGGTGATCAATTGTTTCGATTATTGCCTGATTTAGGCATCGAAGTTGAAGCTGAAGTCAGGCCTGAGGCTTATAACTCGATGTCAATTGGACAGATTATTTCCGGGACCCTGCGCAACGCCTCCTATGATTTGAAAGTTCGCGCATTAATTGCAGAACAAAATCAACGAACTGGCTCGCGATTAATTCGCTTGCAGTTTGTGAGCCCACCTATGGGCCATTTTGTGCTCGGAGAATCCATTGACCTCACTTTGCCGATTGGCAAGACCGCAGAAAGGATCACGATAGCGAAAGATGCTGTGATTCCGAGTCGAGGTGGGCATCGAGTTGTGGTCATTGTTGATGGCAAAGCGGAACCACGCCGTGTTGAACTTGGCGCGGGTTTTGGCGACCGGATTGTGGTAACACAGGGTATTGAAGCGGGTGAGCTTGTCGTAACTCAAGGCCAAGATGGCTTACGCAAAGGACAAGACGTCAGTATCGTTGGAGACCAATCGTGAACGGCCTGATACGCAGTGCTATCGCACATCCGATCGGGGTATTGGCGGTTGTGCTATCGATGATTTTATTTGGCGTCGCATCACTTCAAACAATCCCAATTCAAATGACGCCTGATATCGACAAACCGATTCTTCAAGTACGTGTGAGCTGGCCTGGTGCATCACCTAAAGATGTAGAGCAGGAAGTCGTTCTTCGGCTCGAGCGCGAATTGACTGGACTTTCGGGTGTACAGAGTGTTCAAAGCGACAGTCGTCGTGGCCAGGCTCGGGTCACTTTGACCTATGGCGTCGGTCAGGATATGGATGCAGCTCTAGTAAAGCTTCTTGGTCAATTGGCCCGAGTCTCTGGTCTACCAAGTGATGCAAAGCAACCTGAAGTTCGGACATCGAATTCGGATGATTCACCGATCGCGAGAATGGCGCTGGTTGCTGAAGATGGGGTTGAGATTGACATCGATACACTTGGTCAATTTGTTGATACCGTCATTCTTGAACCGCTCAGTCGAATCAGCGGTATCGCTGAAGTGACCTCAAGGGGTGGCGCAGCTCGCGAAATACGGATTGCACTTGATATCGATCGCGTTGCTGAATTTGGGCTATCGATTGCTGAAGTAGCGGATGCCATTCGTGCGTCGTCCGCTGAGGTGACAGCGGGAGAGATCACAGAGGGTAACCGCAGTTTTACGCTGAGGACGGAGGCAATCAGTTATACACCGGACACCGCTAAAGAGCTTGTTGTTCGGACCGATCTTCGCGATGGTCGTATCTTCAATGTCAAGCTGTCAGACATTGCTGATATTGAGCTGGGATATAAGACGCCAAGTAGTTTCCGTCGGCTGAATGGCAAGCCGGCAATTACCTTTGCGGTGCTCAGAGAACCTGCCTCGAATGTTGTCACGACACTCGAACGACTCAAAAACGAAGTCGATGCGTTAAACGCGGGCGTGCTTGCTGAGCAAGGGCTCGATTTACGTGTTGTTTATGATGAAACTGTGTATATCGGATCAGCGCTGGATCTGGTTCAAAGCAACATCATGATTGGCGGTATTTTGGCGATCGTGGTTCTCTTGACCTTTTTACGCGCGTTAGCGCCAACGGCAATTGTGATGATCGCGATCCCGGTGTCGATCATCTCGACCTTTGTGGTGATCGCAGGACTTGGTTTATCAATTAACGTGATCTCGCTTGCCGGGCTCGCATTTGCTGTCGGGATGGTTGTTGATGCATCCATCGTGAGCCTTGAGAACATTTACCGACTGAAACAGTTTGGTTTTCCTACTTTGAAGGCCGCTTATTGGGGAGCGCGCCAGGTTTGGGCGCCAATCTTGGGTTCAGCACTGACAACGGTTGTTGTCTTTATCCCAATCTTGATATTAGACCTCCCGGTCGGTCAGCTTTTCAGAGATATTGCAGTCGCTATCAGTGCATCGGTCATTGTGTCTGTGATTATTTCAGTGACCGTGATTCCAGCCCTAGCGTCTTGGTTGATTAAAAATGTGCAACGTTTTGATCAGCAAACTCGCATTCCAGTGATCGATACGCTGGCTCGAGGGTTTAAGCACTTGGTACTGTCGTATTGTCGGGTTGTTGTGCGATCAACGGCTGGAGGATTAGTGGTTGTCTTTGCCCTGATCGCAGGCTCGGTCGCGACTCTCATGATGATGCCGCCGTTAGATTATTTGCCCGATGGCAACAGAAACTTTGTATTTGGACGCATCTCAGTCCCACCTGGCTACACCCGCGAAGCCACCGTCAATTTTGCGCAGTCGATGGAAGATGTCGCCCGCCCACTCTGGGAAAATCCCAATCCAGAAAAGCTTCCGCATATCGATCGCTTTTTCTTCGTTGCCTACAACGGAGGTGCCTTTGCTGGTGCTGCGACAGAAGATGCAGGACGAATTCGCGAGCTGATTCCAGTGTTATCTGAACCAGTGGCCAAAGCGCCAGGAGCCCGTGCCTTTGTGACCCAAGCGTCGTTGTTTGGTCGGTCAGTTGGAGGGTCACGTGGCATTTTGATCGATGTACTCGGACCCGACTATGAAACAGTTGAACCTGCCTTCCGCAGTATTAGACGACAAGTCAGCGAGTTATTTCCGAGGAAAGCCGGCCACCAAATCCGTGTTCGACCGTCAGCAAATGCGGTGGGCCCCGAGTTGGTTGTTAGGCCAGATCGCGATGCACTGGCTCGAGCCGGCGTTTCTGCACGAGATTTTGCACAAGCTCTCGATGTATACAACGATGGCATTCTGGTCCGAGAGATACCTCTGGGTGGAGAGTTGGTTGAATTAGTCTTAACAACCAAGACTCGAGAGACTTCGAAAATCGAAGATATTGCGGATATTCCGGTGATCGCTCGAGACGGATCTCTGGTGAAGGTCGGTCAAGTTGCCGAGGTATCGATCGAGTCGGCGCCGAATCAATTATTACGAAAAGCCGGTCGTCGTGCTGTGACGATCGAATTACGCCTGCATGAGTCGATTCCATTGGAAACAGCTATTGCTGAAATCAATGAAAAGGTCGTGAATCCATTCAATATCAATTCGAAAAATGGCGTCAGACTCGCGCTGTCAGGAGCTGCTGATGAGCTATCAAAGGCCTGGACTGCGATGCAAACGAACGTTGTTTTAGCGGTCGCTGTGATTTACCTACTATTGGTGATTTTATTAAAAAGTTTCGCCTTGCCGCTCGTCATTCTCGTTACTGTGCCAATCGCAGCAACCGGCGGAATTCTTGGATTAGCCTTATTGAACCTATATATGGATCAGCCATTGGATATGTTGACGATGCTCGGCTTTATTATCCTCACGGGTGTGGTCGTCAACAATGCGATCTTAATGGTTGAGCAAACGCTATGGCACATCCAACATGATGCAATGGATCCAGTTGCTGCAATTCTGGAAGCGACCAGTAATCGGATTCGTCCAATATTTATGTCGACACTAACGAGTCTTTTTGGTTTATTGCCGTTGATTATTTTCCCAGGAGCAGGCTCTGAATTGTATCGAGGAATTGGGATTGTAGTGTTTAGCGGTCTGCTTTTATCGACCGTTTTGGCTCTGTTTTTCATTCCACCATTGATGGCTGTTTTGATGAAACGATACAAACCAGGCTCACCGATCGGTGATATGACCGAAGAGATGACAGCACCTCTTTCTCAAACTGCCTGACGAGACGCTCGAGATTCGATAGAATCTCGGGCTTTTAAACTTCACCGAGACCATGCATGGAAATAAATGCCCGTAATACACTCATGGCCGACCTTAAAGCGCGTACCGACGTGCTGAGGGGGTATCTTTGACTGTACAGCAAAGCGCGAACGACTCGACGAAGTCAATTTAGAGCTCGAAGATCCAAATGTTTGGAATGATCCAGCCAAAGCACAAGCACTTGGTCGCGAGCGCGCAAGCTTGGAAGCTGTCGTCGAGACGATTGATGAGTTGGATCAAAGTCTTGCCGACCAGACTGAGCTAACGGAAATGTTACTTGAAGAAGGCGACCAAGATGGACTCACCGAAGTCGATGAAGAACTTGAGCATTTAGAAACCTTGGTTGCTGGACTTGAGTTTCGCCGAATGTTTTCTGGTGAAGCTGACAGTAATAATTGTTATCTCGATATTCAGGCGGGTTCAGGAGGCACTGAAGCGCAAGACTGGGCAAATATGCTACTTCGCATGTATCTCCGCTGGTCGGAGAAAAAAGGGTTTAAGGTTGAGGTCGTCGAGGTTTCAGAGGGTGAGGTTGCAGGAATC
>MDTB01115343.1_pt1 | contig 12599 bp, 14 predicted proteins | sample 811161 | NCBI WGS metagenome assembly MDTB01 (sample SAMN05326650, study PRJNA326480) | marine metagenome | isolation source: seawater | place: Mediterranean Sea | collected 2009 | reverse complement strand
CAGAGGGTGGATTTGTAGCACTGGCTATCGCAGTTGCATTATCCGTGAGCCTGATGGGAGCATTAAGCGGTCTTATTCTTGCGGAGATATTCCTCTAGGAAATATTGAAACAGGTTTTAAATTATTTGATAAACCAAAGATATGCATCACAGATGCATGTGTAAGTTCTGCTGATAGTAAAATCCCAAAACGAAAATTAAGTTGTGAATTACCATTATGGAAATAGACAACAAAGTTTTTTGTGCCTTACCTTTTACATATTTGTATGTTGACTCTCTCAATGAATACAAAGTATGCAGTGATGCCAGACTAAGTTCTCAAATCAATACAAATGACATGTCAATAATGGAATATTTTAATTCTGAATATTTGAACGAAATGAGATTTGATATGTTAAGAGGACAATTGACTGAAAAAATTAAAGGTACTTGTATTAGATGTATAGAGAGGGAAGAATTAGGGTCATGGGCCAGAAGAGAAAAATATATTGATAAAAAAATTATAGATGATTTTAAAAAAAATAATTCTCTTATACCCACATCAAATACGCTTAAACTTAAATTTGGTAATTTATGTAATTTAAAATGTCTTACATGTGGTCCATATTCATCTTCAAGGTGGGCTCATGAGAGAAATACGATAAAAGAGATGAGTGTGTATAAAGAACTTAAAGATCAAATAAGTTCAATTAGTCTAAAGAAATATGGAAAATTATATCAAGAAAGTTTCGACTATGAATTTCCATTTGACATGTCGAGGTTGAATTATGACTTTAATGAAAAATTTTATCTTGAACTTGAAATATTGCTGAAACATTTAGATCGAATAATAATATCTGGTGGTGAACCATTTATAAATGATAAGTTTTATGATTTTATACAATGGATGATAAGCAATAATTATTCAAAAGAAATTCATTTAGTTGTTTTTTCAAATTTGACAAAATTACCAAAAAACTTTAAATCATTTTACAATAAGTTTAAATCTTTTAATATCAATGTTTCAATTGATGGTGTTGATAAAAAAGACGAGTACATTAGAAGGGGGACCAACTTTGAAGAAAAAGACAAAAATATTAAACAAATAAAAGATTTTTTCAATTTAGAATTTTGTTCTACGATGTCAATTCTAAATGTCGGATATCAAAAAGATTTAATTCAATATTGTTCACATTATAACAAATATCCAAGTTTTTTTAATGTACTCGTAGAACCATTTTATCTTCAAATAAATAATTTACCAGATGATATTATTGCGATATATGAGAAAACCAATCAGACACATAGATTATTTAAATCCTCATTGAGAGAAATCGATCACTTTAAACTAGGTATAAAATTTCTAAAAAAATATGATAAGATTCATAACACATTCTTATTGACCGAGTGGCCAGAATTTGAAAAATATTATTAAGGATATTATGATTAAAATTGGTTTTATAGGATTAGGAAAATTGGGTTTAGAATGTGCCGAAGCAATGGTGCATGATGATATTGAAGTCAATGGATTTGATATTGGTCATGTAACCAGTGATAAAGTTTTAATACACACAGACATAAAAAATTCAATAATTAATTGCAAATTTATATTTATAGCGGTTGAGACACCTCATGATAGAGAGTATGACGGAAGCGTACCGTCATCTCACTTAGAACCAAAAGATTTTAATTATGATCATGTCATTGACGTATTACATTCGATTAATGAATATGTAAAAGAGGGTCAAACAATAGTTTTGATAAGTACCGTTTTGCCAGGAACTTGTCGTGAGAAATTTATGCCTATTGTTAAAAATGGTGTGAATTTTGTTTACAATCCTTATTTAATAGCAATGGGCACAACTACATGGGATATGTTAAATCCTGAAATGATTATCATCGGTTCAAACAACGTATCAGATGAAATCATTCTTGATCTCACAAACTTCTATAAAAAAATCATGGATAAAAAGAATGCTAGATTTGAATGTGGCACATTAGATGAAGCAGAGTGTATAAAAATTTTTTATAATACATTTATTTCTGCAAAGGTAAGTCTAGTTAATATGATTCAAGATGTAGCAGAGTCTAATGGTAATATAAATTCAGATTTTGTAGCAAATGCATTAGCAAAATCTGATCAGAGAATAATGAGTGAAATGTATATGAAACCTGGTATGGGTGACGGTGGACCTTGCCATCCTAGAGATAATATCGCATTAAGGTATCTAGCAAAAAAATTAAGTCTAGGTTATGATTTATTTGATGCCATTATGACCTCAAGAGAAGTTCAAGCAAAACGATTGGCCAATAAATTGATAAGTTATAATATGCCAATTGTCATTTTAGGTAGTTCTTATAAACCAAATGTTGACTACACTGATGGTTCATATAGTTTATTAATAGGCTCATATATACGTGAAATGTCAGAACAACTCTTATGGTATGATGATAATATTACAGATAAACCTTGTGTATATCTTTTGGGTCACAAAGGTAGATATCATGATTTTTCTTTCAATAAAGGTAGTGTAATTGTAGATCCATGGAGAGAATTCAAATCAAATACTTTTACGATTGTACATTATGGAAAAACTACATGAAAATTATGTTATGTGATGATTCCTCCGAATTGTCAAGGTTATTACCTCACAAAAATTTAAATCAAACAAAAATTGACGAAATTTTATATCAAAATAAAGATGAATACTTGATAGTAATTGATCCTGAAACTCAAAGATTGGCACCGTTGAAAGGTTTAAATAAAGACGGTAGTGTTTTTAAAAACGAAGACTATGATGATTATACATTGTATAATTTGATTAGATTAAACTTTAATAAAAAAATATTTTATGTATGTCCAGATTATAATATAAAAAATAATTTTAATGAATTAAAAAAAATTGTCGCAAATGAAATAAAAAATGATGTCACTACCTTAATCAATCCTTTCATGTATACACATGAACCTTATCAAACTTTAAAATACACTACTGAATCTTTCAAGGAAATATCAATTACAAAATATGAAATGAAAATATATTATGTATATGGTATCACGGCACAAAGAAAAGAAATATTTTCAAAAAAATTTGATGCAAAATATAATGTTGTATCTTTAAACGGCACTAGAAAATCTCACAGACTCGATTTAATAAGATCATTAAAAGATAAAAATAATTTTGTGTATTCTTACTATCCCTATGAAGATGTCAATCAAACTAAAGAATCATATAGTTTGAATCGTGACTTGATTAATGAATTGACAGAGATAAATGAAATATATGATGAAGATATTACCGATATTGTATCAAATAAAAGATTACAAGATAGATCCATTGATGAAATTATGAAAACTATGAATTCAAAATGGTCCGCATTTCAAACTTCAGTTCCATTAGAGTATATACAAAGTTGTGTAGATCTTGTCACTGAATCTTATTCATCAGAATGTGTACAAATAACAGAAAAAACTTTCAAGCCAATTATCATGAAAAAACCATTCATTATATTTGGAGCGAGAAATTCTCATGAATTTCTAAAGAAAACGGGTTATGAATTGTATGATGAACTTTTTGATTATTCATTTGATGTTGAAGATTACTCATCAAGATTGTCGAGTATCGTATCTCAAATTTCTGATATTTTAAAAATGTCAACGAATGATTTAAAATTATTTTGTGAGGAAAAATTAAAAGATAAAATCGAGCATAATTATAATCATACAATAAACAAAAATCAGAATTGGGAAAGCAAACTAAATTTAAATGATCATGATTATATTGAATTCTTAAAAGAAAAACAGGCGCCATATGATTGATGATATTATAAACGATTATGACATAAGAGAACTACAAATAATATCTTCAAGAATCTTATCAAAACATGATGCTACTAATAATTTTATAAAACAATTCAAAGCAGATCATGATAGTCACCAATTTTATAAAAATGTTATAAAATGGTATATTGAAAAATACAAAAAATTTCCAGATGTATAAGTACACTGAAATATCACACGTTCATTTTGAACCGACACAACGATGTCAGGCATTATGTCCAATGTGCGATAGAACAAATAATCCACATATAAAAAATGCAGAACTTTCTGTTGATCAATTCAAAAATATCATAGATTCTAATTTTGCTAAACAATTAAATAGTTTTCTCATGTGCGGTAATCATGGAGATCCTATGATTGCAAAAGATACACTTGACATGTATGAATGGTTAAGATATAATAACTCTGAATTATATCTTCACATGACCACAAATGGTGGCGGTCGTTCTGACGATTGGTGGAAAAATATTGCAGAAGTATTTGGTGATCACGGCAGAGTGACATTTTCAATTGATGGATTAGAAGACACAAATCATTTGTATAGGGTAAATGTTAATTGGAATAGAGTTGAAAATTCGATGGATGTATTTACTCAAGCAGGCGGTAAAGGTCTTTGGGTATTTCTCATATTCGAACACAATGAGCATCAAGTCGAAGAAGCAGAACGCATGGCCAAATTATTTGGATTAGATTTTGTGAAAAAGAAAACAGGAAGATGGGTTCAATCTTACAAAGGTAACAAGATAGAGAAAAAACAAACATCAAAAGGTAATGATATAAAACCCCCAAGTAATAAAGAATATCAAAATAAAAGTGTTAATGACTATGAAAGATTGATAAGTGAACACGGTAATTTCGATTCATATTTAGATACTACAAAAATAAAATGTAAATCATTGGATACAAAAGAAATTTATATATCAGCAGAAGGTTTGGTCACTCCATGTTGCTGGACGGCTGGTAAGTTGTTTAAAGCATATGAACGTATTGGTCAGAATCAAATTTGGTCTTATCTCAATAACGATCTTGAAAATATTAATGCTTTGCATAAACCTTTACAAGAAATAATAGAAGGATCTTTTTTTAAAAATATAGAATATTCTTGGAATTTACCATCTTGCTCACAAGGTAAATCAAAAGTGTGTGCAGAAAAATGCGGCTCAGGATTTGATGCTTTTGGAGATCAATGGAAATGAGTGTCTACATCTTTGGCGATAGTTTTTCATGTCGATATGATAATTGTTATTATGATGGTAAAATTGGTGACTTATGGTATGATATTATCGAAAGAAAATTGAAAACTAAAGTTATAAACAAATCTGAGGGTGGTAAAGGACCGTATTCCGCATTCAAAATATTTTATGAAATTGTAGAAAAAAATAAAATCACAAATGATGACAAAATAATTTTTATGTTATCATCAAAATACAGAATACCATTTCCATTTTTAAAAGATAATCAACTTGGCGAGGATCATATTGATACATTTATTTCTAAGGGTACACTAGAAGAAGATGTTAAAGAATTTATTGAAAACCATTCATATGACATACTGATGAATTATACTATATTTAAACCCGAGATAGATCGATTCAACGTCAAAAATTTATATTTTTTAAAATCTTTTTCTCAACTTAAAGAGATACAGACAATATGTTTTTTATGTTTTGAAAATTATGATTTTGATATCTATGACTTTCAGAAATTAAATGATAATTTTTTCAGAGTGCATCATGAGGTGTTATGGGATATTACTGCAAAAGAAAACACTACAATGAATCCATGGGTTGATACAATTGATAATCAACGAGCAAATCATCTGTCATATTCAAATCATAAAATTTTATCTAATATAATCATAAATTTTTTTGAATCTAAAAATCTCTCCGAAAGATTTCATAAAAATATTTTTACGAAACATAAGTCAGAAAATTTTTTGTATGAATAAAATAAATTGTCTTAAATGGGGCTCATTATATGGGCCTGAATATGTAAATAGATCGTATGGTGGTTTATTAAAACATTGTCAAGAACCATTTCAATTTGTTTGTTACACTGATGATTCTAACGGTATATCTTCTGAAATAGAAATTAGAGACATAGAAGAACTACGGCCATATAATACGAGAATGGTTTTTACTTATGAAAAATTAATGTTGATTGATAAAGACGAAGGAGATAAAAATTTTTGGATTGACCTTGATGTTTTAATACATCAAGATATAACAGACATCATTACAAGACCTCACAATAATATCACGTTTATTTGGAATTATTGGAATGATTATGAAAAAATAAGTTTGTTTAATTTTGGTCGTGGAGTATCTTGTCATACAAATTCATCATTTGTAGCATGGGATAGAGGAACTGCATCTTGGCTTTTAAACTATACTCATGAAAATTGGAATAAAATAGAGTGGACCTATAAAAGTTTAGATAAGTATTTGTTCTATCAACATCATAGAAATGGAAAATTAAACTTATGGGAAGACGGCATTTTTTCAAATTTTAATAAACAAGGTTATCAATTAAAAAACAAAGTTTCTTTATTTAATACATCTCATCTTTACAACAATAAAAATATGAGAGATGTCAAACATTTTGAACTACATGAATCTTCAGCATCAAATTTATGGAAAAGTTATTCGAATGGATTGTAAATCACGATGAGGTATCGTTATTATGTTGCCCAAATTTTAGAATTTACAATACAATAAAAAAATTAGGTATAGAAGTTGACAACATAAATTATGATATCAACTTTAGAGATATGCCTAATATAATATGTAAAGATTTTGTGTTTGATAGCATTACTTTAAAAGATTGTGTTTTTAATTATAACTGCGAAAAAACATATCCAGTGGGTAGAATGCATCAAGGAGTATTCATATTAAGAGGTGACGATAAAGAGCATAATGGTGATTGTAACCCAATTTTTTCAGTTCAAGATTTGATTGAACAGAATAAATTAACCGAAGTATTTGATCACTATCAAAAAACAAGTAGAAACAAAAAATATACTCATTATTACGTCTATGGAACAAATTACTAAATGGAGAGAAAATAAAAATTCAATAAGTGACTTTAAAGTTGAGATTGGATTATTAAAAGAAAAAATTCTATTTCGAGAGAACGATAATAGAGAAACACCATATTATTGGGTTAATCAATGGGTCAAGAATAATCTAATTTCATATGAAAAAAGTTTTGATGATTCTGTGTCTCAAGGACAATATGATTCTAAAAAATGGATGATAGATGAGTTTATTAAATTAAAATTAGAATTCATTGGTAAAGCCCATATTGAAATCATTGGCTCATGGTTTGCTTTTCCTTTGATAGAAATGTTACACAATTTGTTTCCAATAAAACAGATTGATCTATATGATAAGGATGAAAATTGTCATAGAGTGGCCGCTCAATATATAAATCATTTTGATTACGATTTTAGAATAGTTCAATATGGTGATTATTTTGAGAGAAAAGAAATAAGACGTAGACATATGGTCATTAACACGGCATGTGAGCATATGAATGATCTAAAAGAAATGAAAAAATATTATAAAGGCACCCCAACAATGATTTTACAATCAAATAATTTTACACAACAAGAAGATCATGTAAATTGCTGTAATAATGTTGAAGAATTAATTTATAAAAATGGATTAGCATATATTAATTATTCTGGCACAAAACATTTAGATTTGTATGATAGATATATGGTCATAGGTGGATGGTTGAATTAATTCTTGTTCGCACGGGTGATAAATTCGATGAATGGTACGTTGATAATTTATTGTACATGGTTGAAAAGCATGGTAAATTAAAATACGATAAATGTCATGTCATACGTGATGGTGAAGGCAGTGTTTATGATAAGTTACAAATGTTTAGAGATTTTACTGATGATGTAAATTATCTCTATTTCGATTTAGATGTTGTTATTAAAGGCGATGTAAATCATCTTGTTCGTGACGATTTCACCCTTCTTTTTGCATGGTGGAGAGATCGTCTACATACACCTCTTAATTCTTCAATTATGTCATGGAAAGGCGATCATTCAGTTTATTATGATGACTTTTATGATGACGAAGATTATAGCATGATAAAATATTGGAGAGGTATAGATGAATATCTTTACAAAGAAACTGAGTGTCAATTATACGAAAGAACTTGTTGGTCATTTATGTATTCTACTGAAGAAATGCATTATCCCGTATGTTTATTCAATCACAACTTTCACAATATGATGAAAAAGGTGCCATGGGTACAAAAGTATTTGCTCTTAGAATAGGAGATAAATTTGGTCAAGATGTAGAAAATTATATCAATTCAAAAATTCCTGATGTCACTTGGATACGTGACGAATTAGACGGTGTTAGATTACAATGGAATAAAATGCGTGTCATGAATATGGATATTGATGAGCCAGTTGTTGTGATAGATATAGATCTAGAATTTATCAATGATTATATGGATGCTATAAATTATCCAATAGAACGAGGTCAATTTCTTTCAGCAAAATCTTGGTGGAGAGATACAATAAGAACCGATGTTTCATATTCAGTCAATGGAGGGTTTTTCAAATATTATCCAAAAGACTGTAAATACATTTATGATAAATTTATGGAAGATAAGTTTTATTGGCAGAGATATTATATAGAAAATAATATTACTGTAGGACCAGTCAATGGTGAACAATATTTTGTTGAAGATTCAATAAAAGAAAAACTTCAAATAAAATTTTTACCTGAAACATGGTTTACGAAAAGTGTCAAAAAACCATCTAAGGAATGGTGGGCAAGAATGAATAATTTATATCCTGGTGATTGGTTATATTTAGACGGATATAATCCAGACGTAAAAATTATTCACAAAATGTTTGGAGGCAATTATTCCTCACTTCCCTCTTCTTCAGTAATTTCTTCATCTAATAATGATTGATAGGCCGCACAAACTTCACATATAGATTTTGCTTTTCTTATTTTAGATCTCAATTCTCTATTTTCTGAATTTTGCACAACTTCCTGTTCAAAAATATCCAACTTGAATTTAAAAAGATCTTCAGTTGTCGCACCTGACATAACTTCCCATACAGATTTTCTATCTGGTTCTGTAAAATTTGTCGGTTCTTGATTTTCTTCTGGTTTATTTTCTCTCCATGTTTCATATTCTCTTTGTAGTTCAGGATCAAATGATTGTCTAAATGCTTGAAATGCCTCATTCGTTTTATCTAAAGCATCAAGATATCTTCCAGTTTCTCTATCAAGAATTGCTATGTCATAAAAAGGTGAATCCATAAAACTTTTTAACATTACATTATTTTTATCATCTTCTGTTACTTCTTCTTGCGTAACATAATTTATTACATGAAAAGTTACTGTTTTTCCATCAAAGACCTCTAGTTGTACTGGTCTATCAGGATGATTAAATCCTAAGGTAGAGTCCATCCATCTTGCGGTGTTTACTCTAATCTTACCCTCCGGCCATATGTTTTCTTTATCATCTGGATCTGCATATTCAGTATCTAAACTATGATCTCCAATTAAATTTGTATCGTATTCAAATAAAATTGATTCTGCAGGTCCTGTATTTAATTTTCCCATTAATTCTCCTTATGTTCTAAAATAGGATGTACTGTCACCCATTGACATTATAAAATAATATGTAGTAGCGGTCGCTAATGAACCAGAACCATATCTATCTTTATAGTATGTTCCATTATTAGGTCCATATGTTGTTCTTAATGTGTTTCCTGTATATCTTTGATCATAAAAAGTTCCTCTCAATGCTTGATATCCTGTAACCGTAGATGATGTTGCTTGAAAATATCTTGGATATCCAGGAAAATTACCACCAGAAAAAAATGGATTTTGTCTGTAGACAGGTAATAATATTTGAAAAATTAAATTGTCATTTGCACCAATGTCTCTCTGTCTAAATGCATTTAAACTGGAATCCCAACCTAAAGGATGTGTCTGTCTTGTATTAGTTATACCAGCAAATGTTGTTAGATTTTCTTTAAGCCAAAGATAATACACATTATTATCTGCTCCGCTTACAGTGCCTAAATCTGTACCAGAACCAGTGTAACTGGCTATTCTATCTCTATACCATGATTCAGATACACCGCTTCCTATTTGTGCCCATGTACCTGCTCCACCACTACTTGGTGCAGATGTAGAAACCCTATATGTGCCTACCTCATCTCCGCTTAACATTTCACCATTTGCATGTTTTAATATTGTATCAACTATATTAGATTGATCTGAATCTATTTGAAAATATCCACCAGAATTCCATATAAAATATCCATAATTATTATGAACTGCGTGACCTCCAAGACCCGGATTTAATGACGTAGCAAAACCTGCCCATAACATTTTTGTATATTCGATTGTTTCAACAGGAAGAACTGTAGTAGGATCTGCTGGAGCATCACTATCACCTCCGCCACTAGGACTATCAGTGTCATCTGCTTCACCTGTTCTCGCAATACCTGTTCGTGTGTCTTCAAAAACTGTAGTGTCTAACGTAAAATAATCTGTATTAGGATTTGAAAAATCACTGCCTCCTGTAGTATTTTTCATTATAAAAATATTTCCTCGTACTGCAGGATTTGATCCATCAGAATTATGCACTGAATTGTCATAAACGGCTTTACTATCATGACCTGCTTTCATTAAGGCCGCCCATTTAACTCTAAAATTATATGACAATTGCTCTAATTCTACATCAGACATTTCAGTTAGTAAATGTGCGTGTGTGCAATTTATTGGTCTCTTAATTGCCATTATCTCACTCCAATCTCGGTCTCTATATTAAAGTGTGTCGTAAGCACAGTTGAATAAGATCCAGATGAATACCTCACATTATAATAAGTGCCACCGCTTAAATAATTTGAACGTATTGAATTACTACTTTCTGTCGAATCAATTACAGATCCTCTTTGTCTTATAGTTGATCCGTTATCAATATTATTATTTGAAAGACTGTAAACTGGAAAATTATAGTTTCCACTAGGGTCTGTATTTTCAAATAAGGGTAAAAGCACATTATAAGTGAGGCCTAGTCTTCTTATATTTGATTGTGAATTTGGATTATGTTCTGCTGAAATACCATGGGCACTTGTTTCTCTGGGTGCAGTTATATGATATTGAGTCACAGTTGGTTCATATATGTATTTGTAAACATTATTTACCGTGTAATTTCCATCTGATAAACCCACTCCATATGTTGCACCTGTTATAAATCCTGAAGTTTTTTCAAGGGCTCTATTTCGCCATACTCTACAATAACCATCTGAACTTGAACCTGATGGGTAAAATTTATCTGATCTAATTCCTATACCAAGATAATTATTACTCGTATCAAAAATTGGTGATGAATTTAAATTTAACGTTGTAAATGTACCACCTCCATCTGTATTCCACCCAGGAGTACCATTGGTATCAATTGCTTTAATATATACTGTTCCTCTGTATGTACCTTCAAGAAAATAGTCATCAATTTGATTTCCATGCGTGACTGATGCTGAACCAGAATGCATTGATGGAGTATAATTTCTGTAAGACAAACATTGATTTTGTTGTGTTATATGATTGGTCAATATTGGCCCTGGTGATTGATAATTATAGGAATCACCTAAATTAAGATATAAATGATATGTATTTCGTGTAGTCACTGTAGTTGAATCATGCGGAAAAGAACCACTGCCATACGAATCTTTGTAAATATTACTGAACACGTTAAACCACGAATCATATGTGGATGCACTACCGGGTGTTGAAGTAGCAATTTTATAAGTACCTATTCCATCCCCATTCAACATTTCATTGTGTGCATGTTTGAAAATAGTATCTACGATGTTTTGATCATCTGTCTCAGGTGCAATGTCTGCGCCACCTTTAGATACAATATATCCAAATGTTCTTTTAGTGTCATTATCAGGTTTTATATGAACTGATCCACTTCCTAAATATTGTAGAAAATGATAATTAACTGCAGTGCTGGATACTAATGCTCCTGGTGTGTCAGCAAAATCTGGTGCGGCCGAGGCGCCTCCGCTGGAATCACCACTTCCACCAGTTGAATTGTCTGCCCTAGAAGTAACTACATTAGGAAAATATGTATCGGCTATAGAACCCAAAGTTCTATGTGTATGATTAGACCATGTGTTATAACCACTGCCACTTGACCATATCGCACCAGGAACAATATTTCTATTATTATTTGTATCCGGTGCTTCTCCAGCATTACTACCTGATATTGGAGTTGCACAATGAAATAGTCTTTGAGCGTATGCTAATCTAAGTTGTATAGACGTATCCTCTAATTCACCATCAGTCATTTTTCGCAGTTCTGAACCTGCAAGTCTCAAAGGATTATTTACTGCCATAAAGTTCCATCAAAAGGTTATATAAATATTTATGTCAATGATTTTGTGAGATAGCAAAATAGGACGTGGGTTCAATTCCCACCACCTCCACCAAGGAGCCACATGGATGACTTAAATAATGTGTTCCTTTGGTTATTTATATTCGGTCTTATATTAAGTTTTTATTTCTTATTAGAATGGGTTCTTGTGACTTAATGATGGGGGTGTTTGGATTCGACTATAAGTGAAGGCGCAAAGGAGACACATCACTTGACAGATGTAAAAAAGTCTGTTATAATAATCGCAAATAACAACGATTATACCTCAGCACAAGTGGCGTTAGCCGCTTAATTGCTACGGGCTTTTCTGGTTGTGCCTGGGAACAGAAACAACCAATAACATT
>MDTB01231797.1_pt1 | contig 12600 bp, 11 predicted proteins | sample 811161 | NCBI WGS metagenome assembly MDTB01 (sample SAMN05326650, study PRJNA326480) | marine metagenome | isolation source: seawater | place: Mediterranean Sea | collected 2009 | reverse complement strand
AAAAATCATCCAAAAATTTATTTGAAACATCCCCTGTAACGTAATTACCATCAAAACATGAGGCCTCGAGGCCATCCAATTTTGGATTGAACTTAGATATAGTTGATTTCATGGTTGATAAGTCTTGAAAAATTAAATCATCTGCTCCTAACGCAGAGCAAATTTCTTCCTCGCACCGCTTATTTGCAATCAACTCATGTTTGGTTGGCATATCAATTCCATAGACATTTGGAAAGCGAACTGGAGGGGAGGCGGAGGCAAAATTAACCTTATTTGCACCAGCCTCTCTTGCCATTTGAACAATTTCCCTACTAGTTGTTCCTCTAACAATAGAATCATCAACTATTAAAACATTTTTTCCTTTAAACTCTGATGGCATAGCATTTAGTTTTTGACGAACAGATTTTATGCGAGTTTGCTGCCCCGGCATTATAAAAGTTCTCCCAATGTAACGGTTTTTTATAAAACCCTCTCTATAAGGAAGACCCAAACTCAATGCCAGTTCAAGTGCGGCCGGTCTGCTAGAGTCTGGAACAGGAACAACCACATCAATTTCTCCAGCTGAACATTGACTTTTGACTTTTTCCGAAAGAGCTTGCCCCATTTTTAACCTAGCTTCATAAACAGAAACTCTGTCTAACAATGAATCTGGTCTTGCAAAATAAACATATTCAAAGACACAGGGGTTACAAGAGGTATTCACTGAGCATATTTTAGTCGTCATTTCCCTATCAACAGTAATCACAACACATTCTCCCGGTTTAACATCTCTAACTAGTTCAAAACCCAAACCTTGAAGTGCAACTGACTCTGAAGCCAGCGCCCATTCGTATCCGTTTAATATTTCTTTTTTCCCAATAACCAATGGTCTAATTCCATGAGGGTCCCTAAAACCTACAATGCCAAAGTCAGAAATCATCGCAACACAGGCGTAAGCCCCTCTTACCCTTTTATAAAGTGACTCAACTGCAACGAAAACCGCTTCAGTATCAATATTTACTCCATAAATACTATTTTGTAACTCGTTAGCAAAAACATTCAATAAGACCTCTGAATCAGAATCGGTATTAATATGTCTTCGGTCTTTTTTATACATTTCATCTTGTAAAGTAGATGCGTTAGTAAGATTTCCGTTGTGTCCTAAAACTATTCCAAAAGGAGCATTGACATAAAAGGGTTGGGCTTCTTCCGGGTTGCCAGCATTCCCAGCAGTAGGGTATCTACAGTGACCAATACCCATTTCGCCAGTTAAATTCCTCATGTCTCTTGTTCTAAAAACATCCCTTACAAGTCCTAACCCTCGAGAAACACTAATTTTTTTTTGCTGGCCAGTAACGATCCCAGCTGCATCCTGTCCACGATGTTGCATCAATAAAAGAGCATCATAAATTTTTTGATTTGCCGGCGTTGAGCCAACTATTCCGAAAACGGCACACATAGGTTTAAAAGTTCGTCAAAGTTTTCTTTAGGTATTACAATTTTTTCCTGAAAAAATTCTGGGAGGTAAGGTCCTACGCAATGGATTGAAAATTCTAACATCGGTCTTGATGTCGCGGACAACCAAGATTTTTCCTGAGGCAAGGCAGTCATTGACCCTAATAATGCTAAAGAACTAATTATGACTGCACCTCTGATTGTTCCAAAAATCGCTCCTAAAAATTTATCGATGGGTCCTCCACCAAAAAAAATTACAGTTTCTTTGAGGGATAACACAACTAGCCTACTAACCAATAAAACTAAGATTAAGATCGAAAAAAAACCTAGAACTGACCTAATTTCCAAAGACCATTTTTCTGGAAATGATTCTGCAACTATGTCAAAAAACATGAATCCTGCATAAATTGCAATAGCCCAAACTAACAAAGAGGACACTTCCTGAATAAGTCCTCTTAAGAAAGAAAGTAAAATGGATGAAAACAACACAGTTATTATAACAACATCAATCCAAGTATATTGAAATGTTGATTCCAAAATTTACAACCTATCTATATCCGCGTCAAGGCCTCTGCTTAAAGCCTGTCTACGAAACTTTTCCGCTAACTCTTGTGTAAAAGGGCCAGCTTTAACGTAAAAAACAAATCTGTGTCCTATTTTTTTTGGAATAATCTTTACAGGTTTGCCCTCGGCAATTAATCGATTTTTTAAATTTTGAGCATTGGTTTTATCTTCGAAAACACCAACTCTTACCATCCAGACTAACGAATTAGACAATTCAATGATTCTTTTGTCTCGTGAAGATAAATTTATCTTTTCACCCAACACTTTATCTGTGTTTTTTATTTTTTTAGAAAATTTTTCTTCAAATGAACCTTCTACTTCAACGTTTTCAACAAATGAACGGGGCTCGTCCCTGAGCAAAAAAATACATAAAAAAAACACAGAAAAGGAAAAAAAAACTGAACCAATCAATCTTTGCCTAGCTCTTCTCTTGTGGTCGGCCATGGGGTCTGATACCGTATTTCTTGATATCTCAGGATTCTCAGTGTCCGAACCATAATTTATAGGCATTAGCAATCTCTTAAAAAAAAACTAACTTCACAAAGTGTAAAAAGATTTTTAAACTAAAATTTTTTTAATCCGCTTACAATCAATTCAAGCTTTACCCAACGCATGTGCCACGACCCAAACCGAGGATACAGTTATAAATGACCCAAACACTACAATCCTATCATTTGATGATGCCATTTGAGCAGCTGAATTAAACGCTTCCAATGGACTTTCGTAACAAGTAGCTTCTGCATTGGGGATTATTGAAAAAAGTTTTTTTGATAATGATTGCGCAGGTCTGCTACGACTTCCAGCAACATTTTCATCCAGCGTAGCAAAAAGCCAATAATCTATTTTGCCCGCAGTTATTTTTAATATCTGAGATGCATCTTTATCAGATAAAATCCCTACAACTGCATAAGTGTTGGGATAAAAACCAATTCTATCCAAACTATTGGATAGCATCTTTGCTGCCTCGGGATTATGAGCAACGTCAAGAATGACTGTTGGTTTCCCTGGAAGAACTTGAAAGCGAGCAGGTAATTCAACTTTAGCTAGACCTTTTCTGACAGCTCCCTGACTAATTGGAAAATCAAGTTCTAAACATTCAAGAGAAGCTAAAGCGGCAGAGGCATTATTTAGTTGGTGTAGGCCTCTTAAGGCTGGATAGGCAAGTCCTAACCTACTTTTTTTCCTGCCCATCCAATCCCACTGTGCATCATTTGAATAAAATTTAAAGTCTGAACCGAACTTTACTATGTCAGCCTCAAACTTTTTAGCTAACGTTATCACAGTATTTGGCGGGGCTAAATCTGCAATAATAAAAGGTTTTTTTCTTCTTGCAATATGGGCTTTTTCCCAACCAATTTGTTCCCGACATGAACCCAGAAAGCTTTGATGATCCAAAGAAACAGAGGTAATAATTGAACAATCATTAGCTAATAAATTTACAGCGTCTAGTCTACCGCCTAAGCCTACTTCAAAAATTGCTATCTCTGGTTTTTTTTTGTTGACCAAAAAAAAAGCTGCAACAGTAGCGGCCTCAAAAAAAGTTAAACTCTCTGCGGTAGATGAAAGTCTAGCATTCTCTACATTTTCAAATGCTTCAATCCAATCGTCAGCGGAGAGAAAACTACCATTAATCTTTAACCTCTCTTCAAAATTCAAAATATGAGGAGAAGAATAAAGGCTGGTTGAATATCCTGCCTCAATAAGAATTTGCTCTAGTATCGCACAAACAGAACCTTTACCATTGGTGCCAGCAACTACAATTACTTTGGAATCAAGCCGAACTTCCTCTTGTTCCATAGGAAGCCCAAGTTTTTCAGCTACTAATCTTATCCTTTTAAGGCCTAAAACGATGTTCTGAGGATGACTTTTTAAAAGTCGTGTAAGGCAAACCCCCAGCTCCGTATTGATGTCAAACATAATTATGTTTTTTTAAGAGTTTCAGTAGGATTTCTCAAAAGTAGGGATAGAATAGAAAAAATTTCTTCACGCAAGTTTCTTCGATCCACAATCAAATCTATAGCTCCCTTTTCCAGTAAAAACTCTGCTCTTTGAAAGCCAATGGGTAGGGTCTCTCTTACAGTTTGTTCAATAACCCTAGGTCCAGCAAAGCCTATTAGTGCTTTTGGTTCTGAAATAACCAAATCCGCAACAAAGGCAAAACTTGCGGAAACGCCACCCATTGTTGGATCTGTCAATATGGAAATAAAAGGAATTTTTTTTTCACTCAATTGCTCGATGGCAGAGGTAGTTTTAACCATCTGCAATAAAGAAAATAATCCTTCCTGCATCCTTGCACCACCACTGGATGCGACGGACACAAAAGGAATTTTTTCTTTTATCGCATGTTCAACTCCACGAACAAATCTTTCACCAACCACAGAACCCATAGATCCTCCCATGAATTCGAACTCGAAACATGACACTACAACTGGAAGTGACTTTATGGATCCTGAAACTATAACAAGAGCATCGCTCTCTCCGGTTTGACTTGAAGCGTCGGTTATTCTCTCGGAATATTTTTTTAAGTCCTTGAATTTCAAAATATCAACTGGAGTCACTTCCCTGGCAAGTTCTCTCCTTTTTTTTTCGTCTAACAAGTGATCTATTCTTTTTCTAGCGCTAATTCGCAGATGATGTCCACACTTTGGACAGACCTGTAGATTTGTTTCCAAATCAGCCCGATATAAAACAGATTCGCATGAAGGGCATTTTACCCAAAGCCCATCGGGAATGGTTTTCTTTGGATTTGTCGACCTTTTAATTCTGGGCGGAATTATTTTTTCAAGCCAACTCATTTGGGAAAAACCTTTGAAGAAATATTAATTTTTTCTCTTAGTTCTTGAATGAAAAAAGATACTTCCCTAATTGGGTCTTTTCCAGATTTACAAGCTTCGTCCATTTTATCAATAATCGCACTCCCAATAACTACTCCATCAGATGAGGTAGCAGCAATTTCTCCTGCACTGTCAGGCGTAGATATTCCAAAACCAACTAATACTGGTAAAGAGGTTTTTGATCGAATTACACATACACTGTTAGTGACGTCATTTACATTAATATTTTTAGCACCAGTTACACCTCTAAGTGATACGTAATAGAGATACCCTGAACCTAACTTAGTGATATGTTCTAATCTTGAGTTTGACGTTGTTGGGGCAAGTAAAAAAATCACATCAATGCCATGCGATTTCATTGATTTGCAAAATTCAGTTGCCTCCTCTGGAGGGTAATCAACTATTAACACACCATCAACCCCACTAGCAGCAGCTCTTACCCCAAACTCTTGTATTCCAAACTTTTCAACTGGATTTGCGTAACCCATCAAAACTATTGGAGTCTCAATATTATATTTTCTAAACTCGTGAACCCATTCTAAACAATTAGCTAAACTAACACCCTTTTTTAGAGCTCTTTCACTTGCTCTTTGGATAACTGGTCCATCTGCCATAGGGTCAGAAAAAGGAACCCCCAATTCAATGATATCAGCACCTGATTTGGCAATAGCAATCATCAACTCTACAACCTTAGTCGGATCTGGATCACCAGCTGTGATGTATGGAACTAAAGCTTTTACTCCCTTCTTTTGCAAAGATTTGAAGCAAGTAGACAATCTTAAATTATTCATCAAATACCAACTAAATTTTAATTCCACCCGCAAGTGCTACTGTATGCATATCTTTATCTCCCCGTCCAGAGAGATTAACAAGAATATTCTTATCTTTTTCGAGTGTGGAAGCCAATTTCACAGCGTAAGCGATAGCATGACTTGTCTCTAAAGCAGGAATAATACCCTCAATTCTGCAACATTCATGGAAGGCATTTAACGCCTCCTCATCATTTATGCCAACATATTCAGCCCTATTAGTGTCTTTTAACCAAGCATGCTCAGGACCAACTCCAGGATAATCTAAACCAGCAGAAATTGAATGAGTTTCTAATACTTGCCCATTCTTGTCTTGCAACAAATAAGTTCTGGTTCCATGAAGTATCCCAGGTTCACCAGCAGATATAGAGGCGGAATGCTTACCAGTTTCTAACCCAGTACCAGCGGCTTCAACCCCGATAAGATTAGTTTCCGGGTATGAAATATAATCATAAAAAATACCTATGGCATTACTGCCTCCACCAACGCATGCAATTACATAGTCTGGATTTTTTCCTATCATTTTCGGCATTTGCCAAATGCATTCTTTTCCAACAACAGAATTAAAATCTCTAACAAGCATTGGATAGGGATGCGGACCAGCAACCGTCCCAATTATATAGAATGTATTTTCAACATTAGTAACCCAATCTCGCATAGCTTCATTCAATGCATCTTTTAAAGTTTTTGACCCACTTGAGACCGGTATGACCTTAGCACCAAGCAATTTCATACGATAAACGTTTTGAGCTTGCCTTTCAACATCAGTCTCACCCATGTACACAACACATTCCATGCCATATCTAGCAGCTACAGTTGCAGTCGCAACACCGTGTTGGCCAGCACCTGTTTCGGCTATGACTCTTTTTTTTCCCATTCTCTTTGCAAGAAGGGCCTGCCCAATAGTGTTGTTGACCTTGTGTGCTCCCGTATGATTTAAGTCTTCTCTTTTAAAAAAAATCTGGGCTCCACCTATTTGCTCGGACCAACGCTTTGCGTGGTAAATCGGACTTGGTCTTCCTACAAAATCTTTAAGTTCTTTTTCGAATTCATTTTTAAAAGATATGTCTCTTTTTGATAGAGAATAAAACGATTTAAGTTCTTCAAGGGCGCCGACTAATGTCTCGGATACAAAAGAACCTCCATATGGTCCAAAGTGCCCATTTACATCCGGGAATTTATAAGGTAAATCATTCAGTTTCATACATCACTCACTTTAAAAAAAAATTAAACTTCACTATCTATATTTGAAACAGTATCAACAAATATCTTGATTTTCTCTTTATCCTTGACCCCTTTTAAAGTCAATCCATTTAATCTTGTTTCAACTCCACTTGAAATATCTATACTCGGGGGTTTGTAAAGCTTAATGGCAGTAGTAATATTTTTAATATTTAATCCGCCACTTAAAACCCACTTATTAGACAATATAGACTTAACCTCACTTAGGACACTCCAATTAAATGATTGACCACTTCCTCCAAAACCGGAGGAGTGAGCGTCCAACAAGACAGCTGAACAGAATTCCAAGTATTTCTTCGATTCTAACAGTTGAATCAGTAAATTATCATAATCGAGTTTGTTTGGATTGTTTTTCACTGGAAGTCTTATGGCTTTTACTACTGGTCTTTGGAGATTATTACAATCACTGGGGGATTCATCTCCATGGAGTTGAATATGATTTATACCAGAAATATCAGAAGTTTTTAAAATTTGCTCTCTCGAGGAGTTAACAAATAGGCCCACGGTAGAAACCCAGGCAGGACATAGACTTACCAATTTACGAGCTTTAGCCGGTGAAACATATCTGGGGCTTGAATCATAAAACACAAATCCTAAAGCATCCACTCCAGCATCTAAAACTGCCTCAACATCTTCCTCTCGAGTCAAACCGCAAATTTTTATTCTAGTTCGCACAAAAAATTTCTACCGTAGTTAACATATTCTAAGCATAGTCCTTGTGGTGGCAGAGTTCTAGCAGCATTTTTTCTATTTTTGGAATCCATCACAACTTTAAGCCAACTTTCGGTTTTGACATCTCTTCCTATTTCATACAGACAACCCATTATGTTTCTTACCATATGGTGAAGAAAGGCATCGGCTTCAATCTCTATTTTTAAAAAGTCCCCTTTTCTCATCAGATCACACCTTTTTATCACTCTTATTGGAGATTTAGCCTGGCACTCTGATGAACGAAATGCTGAAAAATCGTGCTTACCAATCAAACATAAAGAGGCTTTTTGCATTTTTTTTTCATTAAGCTTCTGATAAATCCAGGTAGATAGTCTGCTTGAGAGTGGTGATTCAATCGGAGTGTTACAAATACTATAACTGTAAACCCTTGATTTGGCTGAAAATCTAGCATGAAAATCATTTTTTACAGTGGCGCCCCACTTTAATCTAATTGATTTAGGTAATAGTGAATTTGTTCCTCTAACCCAGCTTAAAATTTGCCTATCGACTTGTGAATCAAAGTGAATAACTTGCCCTTTAGCATGAACGCCCGAATCAGTTCGACCTGCACAGATGGTTTTGATTTTTTGATCAGCAAACTTTGATAATGCAGCTTCAATCTTATCTTGAACTGTGTTTTTACTTAGTTGGGTTTGCCAGCCATTCCAATCAGTTCCTTCATATTCGACTCCGAACACTAAACGCATAATCAATCCTAAAAATTACTATTTGTCTATATTAAATATTTTAGGGCCCTTCTCAATGGCTCAGCGGCACCCCATAACAACTGATCTCCAATTGTAAAAGCTCCTAAATAATCAGAACCAAACGATAATTTTCTGATTCTACCAACACCAATTGTCAGTGTACCTGCGACGGACATGGGAGTTAAATTATGAATTGTTTCTTCCCTAGTATTAGCTACCAAATTTACCCATTTATTCGCTGACTGGATCAACCCTTCAACTTCATTAAGTGAAATATCTTTATTAAGTTTTATTATTAAAGATTGACTGTGGCACCTCATGGTACCAACTCGAACGCAACTGAAATCAACAGGAATGGAATTAAGTTTATCAAGATGATTTTTACCCAAAATCTTATTGATTTCTGCATGGCCTTTCCATTCCTCTAGACTTATACCATTTTCCATATCATGGTCTATCCATGGAATTAAATTTCCAGCCAGTGGAACTTGGAAACATGAAATCTCATCGTCTGAAAATTTATTTTGTTGATCTAAGACTTTTTTGTCAATTTCAAGAATGGTGTTGGTTAGTGTTTTTAAATCTGATTCGACTGACTGGTGAATAGCTCCCATCTGTTTTAAAAGTTCCAGGATGTGCCCGGCACCTCCTCCGGAAGCAGCCTGGTATGTACTAGATGAAACCCAATCAATTAGTCCCTCTTTAAATAATGCTCCTATCGCCATCAACAAGCAACTTACTGTGCAATTACTTCCGACAAAGTTTTTAACACCATTATTTAAAGCCATTTCTATGGCTAGATGATTAACTGGATCTAGAACCAGAGTAGAATCATCATCCATTCGCAATGTCTTGGCAGCATCAATCCAGAAACCGTTCCATCCGCTTTTTCTGAGCTTGGGATGAATTGCGGAAGTATAGCTAGACCCTTGACATGTTAAAATCACATCACATTCAGATAGACATTCAACATCAAATGCATCCAGCAAAATAGTATCTCTAACAAATTTTATTTTCCTGTTGAACAATTGGCCAGGTTTAGACGTAGAAAAAAACTTCGCCTCGAAATTTTTGAAATCTTCCTCTTGAACCATTCGATCAAGTAATACGGAACCAACCATTCCCCTCCAACCGACAAAACCTACTTTCATATTAGATCATAGCCTTCAAAACCGCATCACCCATTTCAGAAGTTCCAACTTTTATACTCCCTGATCTACATATATCTGGAGTTGCAATGTTATTATTTAAAACTTTTTTGACTGCATTCTCAATTAAATCAGCGGATACATCCAAATCAAAAGTAATTCTTAACATCATTGAAACGGATAAAATGGTCGCAAGTGGATTAGCAACATTACTACCTGCAATATCAGGAGCAGAGCCATGAATAGGTTCAAATAATCCTTTTTTACTTTCATTGATTGAGGCGGAGGGCAACATACCAATAGAACCCGTCAGTATTGACACCTCGTCCGAGAGAATATCACCAAAAATATTTCCAGTTAAAATTACATCAAATTGTTTGGGGTTCTTGGCTAATTGCATTGCCGCATTATCAACGAACATATGGCTTAAGGATACATCGGGATAATTCTTAGATACATCAGTGACTGTATCTCTCCACAATTGCATGGTTTCTAATACATTTGCTTTGTCAACAGACACAAGTCTCTTATCTCTTTTGCGAGCAATCTCAAAAGCAATCTTTGCTATTCTAATAATTTCACTTTCACTGTAAACCATTGTATTAATACCTACTTTTTCACCAAGATTATTTTTTTTAATTCCACGAGGCTCTCCAAAATATATGTCGCCTGTTAGTTCCCTAACAATAATGAGATCAAGACCAGCTATTACATCCCTCTTAAGACTAGAGGAATCAGCTAATTCTGGAAATACAACTGCAGGCCTTAAATTTGCAAAAAGGTTTAACTCTTTTCTAAGACCCAAAATGGCCGCCTCCGGTCTTTGTTTATGAGGCAGGTGATCAAAATTATTATCACCTACCGCTCCGAATAGTATTGCATCTGAATCTATCGCAAGTTTAAGTGTTTCAGTTGGCAAAGGTGTATTTTTTTCCTTGATGGCCGACCCTCCAACTAAACCAAATTCAAGGCATAAGTCAAAATGCCCCATGGAGGCCAGTTTTTTCAATACTTTTATAGCTTCAGTGGTAATTTCTGGGCCAATTCCATCACCAGAAAAAACTGCCAAATTTAAGTTTTTCATTACAATCTTTCTGATGGATCAATTGTCAACCAAGGTCGGGCCTTGAGTCTTTTTTCTTCAAACTCTTTGATTAATTCTTTGTTACTGAGAGTAAGTCCAATTTCATCGAGACCTTTCATTAGTCTATCTTTATAACCTGAATCAAAATTAAATTTTTTGAAAAAATTTTTATTATCCGAAATTGTTTGATTCTGAAGATCAACAAATAATTTCAGCGGAATGTCCTTCGAAGAAGCAGTAAATAATTCCTCTATAGAGGAAGGCTCTAGAACAATTGGCAGAATCCCGTTTTTTAAAGAATTATTAAAAAAAATATCAGCAAAAGAAGTTGCGATCAAGACTCTAAAACCACTCTCGTATAAAGCCCATGGAGCATGCTCTCTTGACGAACCACAACCAAAATTCTCCCGAGCTAAAAGAATTGAGGAACCAAAATATCTCTTGTCATTCAAAACAAAATCTGGATTTATAGGTCTTTCAGCACAGCTCATTCCGGGTGCCCCAACATCTAAATATCTCCATGCATCAAAAAGATGAGGGCCAAAGCCAGTTCGACGAATAGATTTTAAAAACTGTTTAGGAATGATCGCATCAGTATCCACATTCGCACGATCCATTGGAAGAACAATTCCCTCGTGACAGATTATAGGTTCCACTTTAAAACCCTCTAACATCTACAAATTTTCCAGCAATAGCTGCAGCAGATGCCATTGCAGGAGAAACCAAATGAGTTCTGCCACCATTACCTTGTCTACCTTCAAAGTTTCTGTTGGAAGTGGACGCACACCTTTCACCAGATTCTAATTTGTCAGCATTCATTGCCAAACACATTGAACATCCTGAATCTCGCCACTCAAAACCTGCGGCTAAAAAAATTTTATGCAAACCTTCCATTTCGGCTTGAGCTTTCACTAGCCCTGAACCAGGGACAACCAGTACCTGTTTGACTCTTGTTGACTTTTTTCTTCCTCTAATTATATTGGCGGCAGCACGCAAATCTTCAATTCTTGAGTTTGTACAAGATCCAATAAAAACTTTGTCTAATTCGAGAGAAGTTAAGGGAATATTTGGTTTAACCCCCATATATTCAATTGCCCTTTCAAAGGCTTTGCGAGTTTGATCATTTTTAGTATTTTCAGGATCTGGGACTCTGGAACCCACTGAGGTTACCATCTCAGGAGAAGTACCCCAGGTAACCTGAGGTTCAATAACTGAAGCATCAATTTTAACTTTTTTATCGAAAAAAGCACCTTCATCTGATTTTAAATCTTTCCAATAATTCATGGCCTCTGCCCAAACCTCACCTGTTGGTGCGAGGGGCTTATTACGAATAAAATCCGAAGTTTTATCATCAAAAGCAACCATACCTGACTTTGCTCCAGCCTCAATTGCCATATTACACAAAGTCATCCTACCCTCCATCGACATGTTTCTGATGGTTTCACCACCAAATTCAATGGAGAACCCAGTTCCACCGGCAATGCCAATTTTACCAATGATAAAAAGTATTAGATCTTTGGCTGATAATTCTTTGCATAAATTTCCATTAATTTCAATCAACATGTTTTTAGATTTTTTTACTCTTAAACACTGGGTGGCTAATACGTGCTCTACTTCAGAGGTTCCAATTCCAAACGCCAAACAGGCAAATGCGCCATGAGTACTGGTGTGTGAGTCACCACAAACAACTGTCATTCCGGGAAGAGTAGCCCCTTGCTCAGGACCGATCACATGAACAATCCCTTGTCTTTTGTCAAATAAATTAAAATATTTGATTGAATGTTTCAATACATTTGAGTCAAGTGTTTCAATTTGAAGCTTTGAAATAGGATCAGCAATATCCAATTCTCTTTTTGCTGTTGGCACATTATGATCCACAACAGCAAGGTTGGCGGCTTTTCTCCACAACGGCCTTTTTTTTATTTCAAGCCCTTCAAATGCCTGAGGACTAGTTACTTCATGAATCAAATGCCTATCTATATATAAAAGACTAGTTAGATCACTATTTGCAATGATTAAGTGTTCATCCCATAATTTGTCGTATAGTGTTTTCTTCATGTTTTTTTT
>MDTB01170234.1_pt1 | contig 12600 bp, 11 predicted proteins | sample 811161 | NCBI WGS metagenome assembly MDTB01 (sample SAMN05326650, study PRJNA326480) | marine metagenome | isolation source: seawater | place: Mediterranean Sea | collected 2009 | reverse complement strand
TGCTGGATTTATTGACTGGATGGCACGTGGTGCCGACGGTAACTTTGTATTCTGTCACAGAATGCGTAACTCAAACGTAAACACAGAAGCGTTTATGCGTTCAGGTAACTTACCTGTACGTTATGAAGTTACAAACGAAGGCGCAATGGGAATGTTGTCAGAGGCAATCGATGATACACAAACATTTATTCCATTAACAGAATCTAAATTCTTTCCAGATAATGGCACAGTTTATATTGATAACGAAATTATTAGTTATACAACTATTGATCATACATTAAAAAGACTTACAAACTGTACAAGAGGAACTACTTTACAAAACTTCCAAGCTGGTGCTACTAGACAATATAATGCACAAGCGGCAAGCGGACATGCAGTGAGAAGTGGTGTTATTTTAATTAGTAACACAATTACGCCACTTATATCACACTGGGGTTCAGCGTTTATTACAGATGGTATGTTTGACGAAGATAGAGGTTATATCTTCTCATATACAGAAACAGGACTAAACATTAGTACCACTAGACAAACAGCATTCTTGCTTAGACTAGCACCTAGTGTAAGTAACGCTATTGTTGGAGACTTAGGTGACAGAGAACTTCTAAACAGAGCTCAGTTGCTTATGCAAGGACTTGAGATTACATCAGATGGTGTAGATCCAACAGACAACACTAATATTGTTACAGGCGGTATTGTTGTTGAAGGTATATTGAATCCACAAAACTATCCACTTAACCCAAGTGATATTGGTTGGTCAGGCTTGTCAGGACTAGCACAAGGAGGACAACCAAGTTTTGCACAGGTTGCTTCAGGTGGTAGTGTTAACTGGAACAGTGGTGATACAGCTACATATACTACAGCGGCAGTTATGCCACAGGTTACAACAACAGCACAATTGATGCCATGGTGGTCATTTAGAACAAACAGAAGTTATGCATATTTTACAGCAGATAGTTGGGAAGCGGCTAACTTATCAGTTGGTGACCAAGTTAATGCAGATGGAGGTGGTAACGAATACTTCCCAGCAGGAACTACAATTCAACAGGTTGTTGACCAAAGTATTTACGGAAGATACTTAATTTATTTTTCAAGTAATTCAAATTCAAATTCAAGTAACTCTGCAACGCAAACATTCCAAAAAGGTGGTAACTTAGTTAATTCAAGTTTTGCATTCTTCCTTAAGAGTGTTTGGGACGCGGCAGGTGCTAAGTCAGGTACTGACATTGGAGATGCAGGCGGCGCGGCAACAAATCAAAGTGACGTAACTATGCCAGCATCAAGTTATGTTTCAAGTGTTGAAGGACCGTTACTATTTGGTAATCAAAGTTCGGGCGGTATTGAGTTTTATAGAGTAAACTTTAATAACAGTTTCAACGGAACGCTTCAATCAGGCGACTTATTCAACTTTAAATTCCAACAGCCTCCATATGCACAGCCGGGCGAAACAGTATTTTCATTTATTGCACAGCCAGGAGAAAGATCTACATTGGATCTAGCACTATTGAAAGAGCTTACAAATACTACACTAGGTGGTAGAGGTACTTTCCCAAATGGTCCAGACGTACTTGCACTGAACGTTTATAAAACGTCAGGAGCGGCTGTAGATGCTAATATTATTATTAAATGGGGTGAAGCTCAGGCTTAATCAGTAGTAGGAGTTTCTTCTACTATTTTACCTTCAGGCATTTTAGGTTTTAGTTTTTGGCTATCTCCCGGAGCAATTCGATAATTATCTTCTACACTATCAGGCGTACTTACTTCTGTAATACTACTTCCAGGTTCCATACATACTAATTGATGAGGCAATAATGGCGGATTACGCCAAGTCATACCTTCAGTTAGTTCCATTGATTTATATTCAGCTGTAGTTGTATCGATATAATTCAATAGGAATCTTCCATTATTTACAAACCATGACTCGTCTTTTTCTTTGTGAAAATGCATACTAAACTTTGATCCTACTTTTTCAAAAACCATTATTTTACCACAGTACATATCATTACTTGCCCAGATTAATTCATAACCCCAGCCTTTTTCTATTTTACCTTCTAGTCTAGTTGGTTCCATCTAAATATTCCTCTATTGTATGCCAATGTCTCATTGCTATAGTATTATGTAGTTTAGCATTATCTGCACAGGTATATTCCTGGTACTGTCCTTTTAAATTATCGGGCATAGGAATATATTCAATCTTAGCTTTATATTTTTTTGCAATAAGTTTTGCAGTATCTTCTACATTTATTGCTTTACCTGTGCCTAAGTTATATAATCCTTTTGCATCAGTTTCATGCATCATTTTTTCATGCACTACAGCAACATCATGAACACTTACGCAATCTCTTAAATATTTGTCACTTCCTTCGAATAATTTTATTACTCCATCGTTAGCGGCTTGTTTTTGAAACTTACTTATTAGACTCATTTGATCGCCTTTATGTCCTTCACCTGGTCCGTACACATTAAAATATCTAAAATTTTGTACAAGCATTCCGAAGTTTTCGTATCCATTGTCGTTTAAGAATTTATCAATCAAGTACTTGCTCCATGCATAAGGAGTCTGAGGATATACAGGGTCTTCTTCATTGAATTTTGTGTTGTTACCGTAAACAGCAGAAGTACTTACTAGCTGAATATTAGTATTGTAATGTTCACAAACCTGCATTAGCCTTAGTGTAAATTCATAATTATGTGCCCAAACTTTAGCAACATCTCTTTCTGTAGTATCTGAAATAGCACCGCAATGTACTACCCAGTCATAACCTTCTACATTAGGTACAACATTTTCTACCCATTCAAATCCTTCAACTTCGTGATCTTTGGTCTGTAGGTAATTAGCAATATAACTACCAATGAAGCCTTTATGTCCTGTAACTAATATTTTCATTTAATCCTCTTTATTAATTGTACTATCATTTATTATCGTTGTCAATCTTTTTAATAATACTAGTTGTACTATGTCCATCTACAGTTGGAAAGATAACTACATCTGCTAAATGACTACCTACTGTAGTTTCAACAGTGTAATCTCCGCCTTTTACAATCACATCTGGTTTGATTTCTTCTATGATATCTATAGGAGTATCCTCATCAAAAATAACCACTTTGTCAACAAAACCTAGCTCTAATAGTAGTTGCTTACGTGTTTCTTGATTGTTGATGGGTCTTAAATCGCCTTTTATACGCTTAACACTTGCATCGCTATTAATGCCCACCACAAGCCTATCTCCCAAGCTGTGTGCGTGTCTAAGTAGCTTTAAATGGCCAATATGTAGTATATCGAAGACCCCATTTGTCCATACAATCTTACCATGCAACTCTTGTTTTGTAATTACAGCAACCCCTCTTTTTTCTACATTTCTTGCCGCCCCATAACATGCTAATTCACATGCATCAAAAATATTCATTCCTTGCTCATGACCATAAACAATTATAGCAAGTACAGTATCTCCAGCACCTGTTACATCAGCTACTTCTTTCACTGACTCTAAATATTGCTTGTATTCACCTGCAGAATTAATTACATGTATGCCTTTTGCTCCGTCAGTAATCACTAACCAACTCCAGCCATATTTTTTCATTGCTTCTTTTGCATTATTAAAATTAAATTCACCAAACCATTCAATGTACTCTGACATATTAGGTTTTACCAAAAATGCATCTTGATAAAATTCTGGTGCCTGTTTAGGGTCAACAAAGACTGTACAGTTTCTTCTTACAAGTTCTTTGACAGTTTCCTTTGTTACAGTTCCTTTTGCATAGTCACTTATCACTACACAATCTTTGACAATAACATTAGCAAGAAGTTTTTGAAAAGCATCTTTACCTATATATTGTTCTTCTCTATCCCATCTGATAATGTGTTGTCCACCTTGACCTACTAATCTAGTTTTTGTTGTAGTGACTTCATGATCGGTTGCGTAATGTAAATTAATATCTGAATCTTTTAGTAATAAACTTAGATGTCTACCTTCTGAGTCGTTGCCTATGCTACCATACAATGCTACTTGTCCATTTATAGATTGAAGATTAAGAGCCATATTTCCTGCACCGCCAACGCTAAAGTCTTGTCCTTGTTCAAGTAGAATTGGAACAGGTGCTTCAGGACTTATACGTCCTGCATTACCCATAATCCAACGATCGAGCATTATATCTCCGTAAACTTTTATCATTACATACCCTTTATATAATCTGTATTGTCCGGTAAATCTTTACTCATATTATCAAAGTCTGTAACATGATATGTGTATGCACTGTCACCAACAATTTCATCATCATTAAATTTTACTTCTTTTTCAGCGACCTGTGATGTCAATGCTCCAGTACCTGCTAGTACGTAACTCCATAATGGCCAGCCCGCACTTCCTTCTTGTCTAGGAAATAATGTTGCATTAGGTACTCTGTGTTTACAAACTTCGTGCATCGACTGTACAAAGTCAGTAGTAGTTGCACCACTGTTAATATATTTCCAAAATTCTGTATCTTTGCGGCCACATGTATAATGAGCTACCAAAAAGTCTTTCATTGTATCGTATAAATGAGCATTCTTTTTGTTGTAATCATCTACAGTTCCAATATTACAAGTATCATCTTGAGCTTTTCCTAGGCAAGCATATACAAAATGTTTAAGTTGCATAATTGTTGTATGTATACTTGTTGCTTCTAATGGTTCAGCAAAAGCCGCACACAAGCCTATTGATAAAACATTTTTAATCCAAAGTGTCTCTTGTCTACCACTATCAAATTTTATATGTCTAATTGGCTCAACTTTGCGTCCTATTGTTTGTTCTAATTCAGCATGTGCTTGATCAGGCGTAACAAATTCATCACTGAATACATAGCCACAACCACGTCTATTCTTTGTAGGTATTTGCCAACACCAACCGTTATTCTGTGCCCAAGCATTAGTTACAGGCTGTATAACCTCATCATCTTCATATGGTAGTAAAAACGGTAATGCTCCATTGACAGGTAAATTTTCTTTGTAACTTTTCCATTTACCTCCTACTGCTTTCATAAGCACTTGATTGAAGCCACTAGCATCTATAAACATGTCTCCCTGGACCGTCTCTCCGTTACTCAACTTCACTGAAGATACAAAACCTGATTCGCTATCAAGCTGTACATGCTCAACTTCACTGTCGATATGAGTAACTGTATTACAAATTTTCTTAAAATACTGTCCAACTTTGTGTGCATCAAAGTGATATGCATGATTACCATTTACTTGCACAAAACTATTTTTGTTATGATGTATTTTATATCCTAATTCGGTAGCCAGGTGTAGTAATTCTTGATCTCTATACCCTAATGCGTGTTGAAAAACAATATCACAACGGTCATTACTTGTAGGCGAACCGTCTATTGGACCATAATAAAACTTGCTAGGATCTTCGTTCCAACCTATATGTTTTATACCTAATTTAATTGTAGCATCACACTCTTTAATAAAGTCTTGTTCATTACAACCAAAGTCAAACATTTCATTTTGTACAATGTTAGTTAACGAACCTGTGCTTCCTTCACCTGCTCCGATAATACCAATCTTACTACTTTCAATGCAAGTTACTGTATGTTCTGGTCTAATTTTGCTTATCATGAGTGCGGCTAACCAACCTGCTGTACCACCTCCAACAACAACTATTTTCATACCAGTTGTCCTCCATCACCGCGTGATGCATACCTTTGGTACCAGTCAGTACCAATGTTTGTACTTTGTATAGCATCTATATGGCTTATACTTGAAAGCATACGCATTTGCTCTGCAATAAGAAAATTCTGCATAATATGGTCTAATTCTCTTGGATCTATATAGTTCAAGTCTTTATTAACAGGATAGCCCATTTGTATTAACCATAGTTGCCAATTAGGCGAATGAAATAGTGTTGTAGAGTCAACATTAGAGTAAAACTTTTTGTTAGGATCCTTTAACCAACGTTCATAATATAGATGTTTGTCAGACTTAACATGTGTTTCTTTGACAAAATTCCAAAAAGGTGTGTCCCATTTTGTATCTGCATAATGACTATTGATAAAGTCAACTGCATCTTCGTACCAATAAGACATTTCCTGATTATATGCATCAATATCTCTTTGACTATATGCGTATTGTGGTATCCGTTGTGCAAGTTTTTGTACACCTGTTGTCATACTAGCAAGCCCAGTGGACTCTAACGGTTCAATAAATCCGCCACTTAATCCTAACGATACAACATTATTTTCCCAAAAATTTTCACTGTAATAAGGAACCCAATCAATAACTTTTAAGTCTTCAGGTTTGATTCTTCCTTGCCAATGATCGCAAAAGAATTGTTTTGCTGTTTCAATATCTGTAATATCTTTGTTGAAAACCATTCCGCTACCAAAACGTGATTGTGTTGGAATCTTCCAAATCCAACCGTGATCTACAGCAGGGCAACTTACATATGGAACACATTCTTTTTCAAAGTTTTCATAAGGGATATGTCCCGCAACAGCAGTATTTGTAAACAGTCTACCATTGCCTAATAACTCAACACGTTTAGCTTTTTTTAGTATAGAAGCAAAGCCTGTGCAATCTATGTAAAAATCTGAATAATGTTTTTGTCCGTTTTTAAGTCCTAAGCTCTCAATATTTCCTTGTTCGTCACGTTGTACATCTATAACTTCACTCTTAATTACATTTACATTTTGCCCGCAGTGTTTTTGTAATGCTTGTGTCAATTTGCCTGCATCAATGTGATATGCTAGTGTTTCAAATGCTCCCCACATATCTAATTTGCTATTCATAGTTGTTTCAAATGTCGGTAATGCATACTTTTTGAAACTTGTTTCTTGTTTATTATGAGCCCATACATCGTATTGTGTACATGCTTTTTCAAAGTAGCTTCTATTTAAATAGAAAGGATGCCAAACGCTTTCGTCTGGGTTACGCCACCCAGGAAAGTCAATGCCTGCCTTATATGTACCATCAACTTCTTTAAACCATTGTGTTAAATTTAAACCACATTGTCTTAAAAAATGAGGAAATGTAAGTACTGTAGCTTCTCCTACTCCAATAGGATTACCTACTTCTTTATCAATTACTGTTACAGGAATATCCCACATATTATTTTGAATATATGTTGCCGCTAACCAGGCCGCTGAGCCTCCGCCTACAATGGTAATATTCTTTAATTGCTTCATTTCTTATCCTGTTCTAAAAAATCTATAAGGCTAAAAACAGTTTCAAACTTTGTTTGATTAGTTTTACTTTGTAATGTATTACGTAATCCCATATGTATAGGCTTTGGCCATTTTCCATAACTTACCCAAGCATAACCATCGTGTTCTCCATTTAGTTTAGGTAAAAATTCATCATTTACAATACAAAGATATGTATGAAAACTAAACTTTTCGTCTGTACTAATAAAAGTTTCTAATGGAATAGTCTTTAGAATATTAGGAATATCACCAATTTCTTCTTGTATCTCTCGTTGCAATGCTGGCCAAGGAGACTCGTTTTTACCATTAGTGCCTCCTACTAAACCCCATACATTCTTTTGTTTACTTTGGGCACGATGTAATAATAAAAAACGTTTTGTTTTTAGTGAGTAAAACAATGCACCACTACAAATAATCTCTTGCTTCATGCAAGTACTTATTTTAAAGTGACAGGCGCCAGGTTCCTTTTCGGTATTCGCCTTCGAATGAAAGTATCCACTCTGTGCCAGTCCATCTATACTGTACACCAGTGTTTAAGTTAGTTATGTATTTTGTTGTTGTACCTGGGTCAGCACTAGCGTCAAATACAATATGCCAAGCTGTACCATCCCATTCAACAATATCATTTTCGCCTGCTACAAAGTCTGAATTATCTGCATTTTTCCATGCATCTGGTCCATCGTAACCTGCAGACCCTACATTAGAACTAGTGTTTATAGCACCTAATAGTAATAATCTTAGTCCTGCGGCTTTTGCAGTAGTAGGATTGTATGTTCCAGGATCAATTATAAAGTCAATTGATCCAGTATTGTTTCTGCCTGCAGGAGAATTTAAATTTGTGTTTGTTGGAATAGTATCTTCATCCCAATTAATTACAAGCTGAGTTTCATCTAATGTGTTTACAGTTATGCTACCATTTACACTCATACCTCCTGGTTCACCGGGCAGTGTTACTCTTTGTAATTGTATTTGAGATAATCCTGCACGATATTGACCTGGAAGTGCTTCAATTAATTTAGTCCATTGCACAGTTCCTGCTAGTCCTCTATCTATTAATTGTGCCATATTGTTCATTACAACTAAATCATAATCTTTATAAGTTGTTACACCTATAGTTAACCCGTCACGTTGAGTCCTATTTGTTGTTTTATTCATAGCTGGTAAGTCAGCTGGACTATCACTATATGCTTTTAATTCAGGAATACTAGTACCTAAATTAATTGTGCCTGCACTTTCATCGAATATACTCATCACAACACTTGTAATGACTCCAAGTTTTTTAACTTTTGCAGGAAGGTTAATGTATATTGGTGTACTAAAACTTAACTGAGCTACATCTATTTCACTTTCAGTTCCTATAGGGATTGCTCTTGAACTAAAATTCATACTTGTTAATTCTACAACAGTTAAACTACTCCAATCAACGTAGTTATCTGTAGTTTGTATTTCTAAACTAGGATTAAACAACATTAATAGTTGCTCCATAATTTGTAATTTTTGATCTGTGTTAGTCGACCAAATGTCTACATTAACTTGAAGTGTATATGGACTAGGCATCACACGTTCTACAGTGTAATTTTTACCTTGTGTATTCAAGTATTCTTTATTATTATTGTCATATGCACGTTCTCTAATGTGGACTTTGCTTGTAAAAGAACTGTCACTAGTACGTGTTCTATCTTGTTCTAAGCCAGTAACATAAACTGACATACGAGGTGCACTTGGAATTTTGTTTTCTGAATTATCTCTTAAAATATGACCAACTTGTCTAGTAATGTCACCGTACATAACAGGTACTTGAACTACTTTGCCATCTCCGTCTTTATACGAAAAGTTACTAAACAGTCTAATTAACTGTGTAATATATCTTCTAATTTGTCCGTCATAAAAATGTTGCATTAATTATCTGCCTTGGCTTTTATTGCTTGACTCAAACCTTGTCTTTCTTTCACAGTTTCTCCACCAATAGTAGCTTCATTTGTATTGTTTATAAATCCTGTACGTTGTGTATTTTTAGTATCAGTATTTGACAATGTCATTCTTACATTATCTTCCATTTTTACCCATCTACGTCCATCATATCTAAATAGTCTATTTGGAAACATATCAACCCTTAAAAAATAATCGCCTTCTATTTGACTTAGAGGAAAACTAATACCACTTCCGAACGCTTCACCATTCGGTGCTAAACCGTCACCTATTATATAACCTTGATAACCTTCACGTTCTGGTGTTTGATTTACTCTATCTGCTAATTCATTTTGTGTACTAGCATCAAGTTCACTGCTATCTGTTGTAACTAGTTCTGGTACACCTCTATCATCAACTTGTAATGTATATAAATGGCTTGTATCATATCCTGCTTTAGGAGCATCAGATTCTGCTTGTGCAATAACAGCATTATTGACTTGCATTTCAGTTTCGTATGTACTAAGTACATCACGTAATGTTTGTGAACTTCCTTCTTGTGCAGGTAAATCAAGTATTTCTTTAAACTCTTGACTGTCTACAATTTGCTTCATTTTTATTCTATACAAATGTGGATACCAAGTTTGAGAAAAACCTTCGCTTGCTCTGTTGACATCTTCAACTACATAAAACCTTTTTAGTGCAACACTATAATCATTAAGTGCATTATCATCTTTTAGATGCGGAAGCTCAATTACATCACCTGACATAATTTTACGCCCTAATGTTTTTACACTATAATTAATAGGAATAGTCATAAAAATTATATCATTTTGTAAGAATAAGCCAAATTGACTCATATCAAAGTCTACATCTGACACACTGTAAATCCCACGCATTGTATAAATGTCTGGATCGTACTTGCGATCTCTATTTTCCAAAAACAACATATCTTGAATATTTGTTTCTGATACTGCATTATAAGCAGGCTGATCAGCTGTCGCTTCTGCTTCTGTAGGATTTTTAGGGCCTAGATATTTGTGGACAAAAACATCAGTCCCACCGATTGTAAACATCTCAGTGATCTGCTTGTCTAAAAACGTATAATCTAGCCCTCGTTCGGGTTTGTATAAACTAAGTCTCGGCATAACAATAGTATTTATCGTTCGCATAAATACATTATACGGAGAAGATATATGGCAACAAACATAAACACTAAAAAACAAGAAGTTTACAAGTATGTCGAATTAAGCCTTGGCGGCGGAATGATTGACGTTGAACTTGATCCTGAACACTATGAAAGTGCTTTAAATACAGCATTAACTAAATTTAGACAGCGTAGTGAAAATAGTGTTGAAGAATCTTATATCTTTTTACCTACAGTAATTGACCAAAACGATTATACACTTCCTTCAGAAGTAATGGAAGTGCGTAAAATATTTCGTAGATCAATAGGCTCACGTACAGGCGGCGGAGACGGCGGAACATTATTTGAGCCTTTCAACTTAGCATACACAAATACATACCTATTAGCAAGTTCAAATATGGGCGGATTAGCAACTTATAATGCGTTTGCTGGATACCAAGAATTAGTTGGTAGAATGTTTGGTAGTTTTATTGAATTTAAATGGAATAGGGCAACTAAAAAATTAACAATATTACAACGTCCAAGAGCTGAAGAAGAAATTTTACTTTACTGTTATAATCACAGACCAGATTTTGAACTATTAGATGACTATATGGCTGTGCAATGGATAAAAGATTATACCCTTGCAAAATGTAAGTATATACTAGGCGAAGCACGTAGTAAATTTGCTACTATTGCTGGCCCACAAGGTGGTTCAACTCTTAACGGAGATGCCCTAAAAGCTGAAGCACAAGCTGAAATGGAAAAACTAGAATCAGAAGTAGCACTTGCTGTTGCTGGCGGCGTTGGATACGGCTTCACAATTGGTTAAAAAACACTTGACAACTGCTAAATTATAAAGTATACTATACGTTATAACTTAGGAGATTAACTTGATAATTGGAATTTGTGGCTTAATTGGCTCAGGTAAAGGTACAGTAGCAGATGTACTTGTTGAAGAACATAAATTCGAAAAAATATCATTTGCAGATAAATTAAAAGATTCAGTAAGCATACTCTTTGATTGGCCACGAGATATGCTTGAAGGCGAAACTCCTGATAGTAGATTTTGGAGAGAGCAAGAAGATAAGTTTTGGACAGCTGAAACTGGACGTTCTATAACACCTAGATTAGTATTACAAGAATTTGGCACAGATTGTATGCGTAACGGATTTTATGACGGCGTATGGGTAAGTTTTGTAAAGAAGAAAATCATTGATAATCCAGACAACAATTTTGTTATTCCAGATGTTCGCTTTGAAAATGAGGTAGAGGTTATAAAAAGTATGGGTGGCAAAGTATGGTGTGTAAAACGAGGTCCTGATCCTTTATGGTTTAGACAGTATCAAGACTTAGGATTAGAACCTAAAGATGTTCATCCTAGCGAATGGCGTTGGGCTAATGCACATTTTGATTTTAACATCTATAATGAAGGCACTATTGACGATCTTAAAAGTCAGGTAAAAGGTCGCCTTGCTTCCACTTTACGCCTTGCTTCTGCATAACACGTTGACAGTTTGCACAAATAGTTTTGAGGTTACTACGCATAGTGTTGTTTAGATCGCCGTCTATATGATATACATTAAATTGCTCTATATGTTCACTTTTGTAATTACATTTTTCACATACATCTAATTGTCTGTAACCAGCACGATACCATTTAGGAATGCCGTGTCCTTTACCATTGTGCAAGCAAGTTTCACATTGTTTTCTATAATATGTTTTTTTTGCTTTTTTATAATTAACAGCGGCTGGTCTTTGTTTGCAATACTCGCATAAAGGTCTCATATTGTATTTAGCTACCCTTTATGCCCCCTTTTTAGATGGGGTTTGATATATGTTTTTGAAGAAATCGTATAAATACTTTTAACAGTTGTTATAACAGGAGAACTTAAATGGCTTTAATATCACCAGGTGTACAAGTTAGCGTAATTGACGAGAGTTTTTACACACCAGCAGAACCAGGTACTACTCCAATGTTATTTGTTGCGTCTAAACAAGACAAGGCAAATGCTTCAGGAACAGGTACAGCAAGAGGTACAACAAAGGCAAATGCCGGAGTACCATTTTTAATTACATCACAAAGAGATTTATCAGACACGTTCGGAGATCCATACTTCCAAACAGATGCAAGCAATAATCCAGTAAACGGCGGAGAACTAAACGAATACGGATTACAAGCGGCTTACTCCTATTTGGGTGTTAGCAATAGAGCATTTGTTGTAAGAGCAGATGTTGATCTAAATGAACTTAGTCCAAGTGCAAGTGCACCAGCGGCAAATCCAGCAAATGGAACATGGTGGTTTGACACAGCATTAACAAAATACGGAATATTTGAGTGGAACGGCAATGCCGTAACTGTTACTGGTGGACAGTCATTCACTAAC
>MDTB01151549.1_pt1 | contig 12600 bp, 13 predicted proteins | sample 811161 | NCBI WGS metagenome assembly MDTB01 (sample SAMN05326650, study PRJNA326480) | marine metagenome | isolation source: seawater | place: Mediterranean Sea | collected 2009 | reverse complement strand
TTATTCCCCCAGATTGCGCGCTTTGTTGACGGGCATAGGTTGCCACCATCAATTCTAGAGTAGACACAGGAACCACCAGAATATCGGCACCATAGGCCATACCCTGCACCGCGGCGAAACCAATTCTCAAGCCGGTAAAAGACCCAGGGCCTATGCTGACACCTATGGCATCTAACTGATTAACCTTTATTTGCGCCTCAGCTAAAACCTGCTGCACCATAGGCATAAGTAATCGAGAATGGGAGCGCGGCTCATCGACAAATTTAGCAATGGTTTTATCGCCAATTTGCAGCGCAACAGAACAGGCTTCAGTAGATGTATCAACCGCCAGAATTGTGGTCATAGTTTGGCCTGCGCAAAAACCGATAAGAAATTAAACCGAGAGTATACCTAACCCGCAGTCACAGCGCACAGAGATTTAGAAATTGCGGGTAAGGCGATTAGCTTAAAGCGCTGACAATACGCGCCTGAACTTCGTCCAACTGACCCAAACCATCCACCGATTTAAATGCCGGTGCTTGATCGGCAGAATCAGCAAGATCTGTGTAGAAAGCCACTAGCGGCTCGGTTTGATTGTGATAAACCTCAAGACGATTGCGAATAGTGTCTTCGCGATCATCTTCACGCTGAATAAGCGGCTCACCAGTAGCATCGTCTTGACCGGCTGTTTGCGGTGGATTGTGCTCAATATGATAAACACGGCCACTGCCCTCGTGAACACGGCGGCCACTTAGACGCGAAACAATCTGATCGTCATCAACTGAAATCTCAACCACATAATCGATTGGAATACCGGCATCTTTTAACGCCTGCGCCTGAGGAATAGTTCGTGGGAAGCCATCCAGCAAAAAGCCATTAACACAGTCGGCATGCTGAATACGATCTTCTACCAAGGCAATAATTAATTCATCGGATACCAGCGCACCAGAATCCATAACATCTTTTACTTTTTTGCCTAACTCAGTCCCTGCTTTAATCGCAGCCCGCAACATATCGCCAGTAGAGACCTGTGGAACGGCATATTTCTCAGAGATAAACTGTGCCTGAGTGCCTTTTCCTGCGCCGGGGGGACCTAGTAAAATCAATCGCATTAATGGGATTCCTTTATACAAAAAATTTAGGGTCGATTTACAGCTGAGATCAATCTATAAATAAGGTGGAGCACAATACACCTATTGGACTATTCAAACAAGTCCAGAGCATTGTTTAGTGATTGTGAAACGGTTTTCTATTCTGCTTGCTTGGCTTTAATCCAAGCCTGTTCAAGAGTATCGACATTAAGAGTTTCATTGTTTTTTAAATCTAATTCTGCATCCATAGACTCAAAGCGGCGCACAAATTTATTATTGGTTTTCGCTAAGGCTTGTTCAGGGTCAATGGATAAATGCCGCGCCAAGTTAACACAGGCAAACATCAAATCACCCAATTCCTCTTCTTGACGCGCCTTATCGCCGCTATCAACTTCTTGCTGTAATTCGGCAAGTTCTTCCTTAACCTTATCAATCACACCATCGACATTTGGCCAGTCAAAACCATAATTAGCCGCCCTTTTCTGTAACTTAGTGGCGCGCATCTGTGCCGGTAAGGCATTTGGCACATCGTCTAAAATACCGCTATTGCCCTTTTTTTGCCTTTCTTCCTGCTTAATCGCTTCCCAATTTTGCTTAATTTGCTGTTCATCAATCGAGGCGCCCTCTCTTGATGATTCAAGAGTGCCGTCAGGGAATACATGAGGGTGGCGTCTTACTAACTTCGAGGTGATATGGTTAATCACCGTATCAAAATCAAATTCGCCCTGCTCTTCCGCCATCTGGCAGTAGAAAATAATTTGAAATAATAAATCGCCTAATTCCTCACTTAAATCACTTAAATCATTGCGCTCAATGGCATCCACCACCTCATACACCTCTTCAACCGTATAAGAGGCAATAGTGGCGTAGGACTGTTTAATATCCCATGGGCAGCCAGTTTCAGGATCGCGCAGGCGCGCCATTAGATAGCGTAAATCTTTTATTGAGTAATACTCGGGCATAAAAATAACCTCAGGCAACCATAGGAATGCTAGGCAAATAACCCAGAAGATAGATAGCGATCACCGCGATCACAGATAATCGCCACAATAACGGCATTTTCGACTTTCTTGCTAATCTCTATGGCCGCGGCAACCGAGCCACCAGAGGATACACCGGCAAAAATACCCTCTTCGCGGGCTAATCTAATCATAGTCTGCTCAGCCGCTGACTGGGATATATCCATCACTGTATCTATATTGGCATCATCAAAAATGCCCGGCAGGTAAGCTTTAGGCCAACGTCTAATACCGGGAATATTGGCGCCATCTTCCGGCTGAAGGCCAACAATTTGAATCTCTGGGTTTTGGGATTTAAGAAAGGCTGACACCCCCATAATGGTGCCGGTAGTACCCATAGAGCTAACGAAATGAGTGATTTCACCCTGAGTATCGCGCCAGATTTCTGGACCGGTAGAATTTACATGGGCCATGGGATTATCGGGATTATTAAACTGATCGAGCACCACACCCTTGCCCTCAGATTGCAGGGTATTAGCTAAATCGCGGGCTCCTTCCATGCCCTCTTCTTGGCTGACCAAAATAAGCTCAGCACCATAGGCGGTCATGGCCCATTTGCGCTCATCGGTCGCGTTTTCCGGCATGATTAGGGTGATCTTATAACCTAGCATGGCCGACGCCATAGCTAAGGCAATACCCGTATTGCCACTGGTGGCTTCGACCAAGCGATCACCGGGTTTTATATCGCCGCGCAGTTCCGCCTGTTTAATCATATTGAGGGCAGGACGGTCTTTAACACTGCCCGCAGGGTTATCGCCCTCGAGCTTGGCAAGAATGGTATTAGAGGTTTTACCGGGGATACGCTGTAACCTCACCAAGCGGCTATTGCCAACTGTTTGATCAATTGTGGGATACTGCATAGTCTTGCCTCAAATAATATTAGGTATCTAAAAGTGTCTATTGTGCCCTAATTTTTGGCCAGCGACTGCTATCCAAACGTTATATAGCATAATTTTTTGGCATATATCGGCTGTATTTAAACAATAGCTACATAGGCTAGGGCGTAGTTTTTTTCATCAGAAAGGCTGATCAATACGCTTTTTCCACCTAACTTTTTTAATCGCTCTGCAGCATTTTCTTGCAGCTCAACCTGTGGTGCGCCCTCGGCATTATTAGAAACCACCAACTGCTGAAAGCTAATGCCGCGACCAATACCGGTGCCCAACGCCTTAGCAATTGCCTCTTTGGCGGCAAAGCGTTTGGCCAAAAATGCCACCGAATTACCACGTCCACGGTACTCTGCGATCTCACTTTCGGTAAGGATACGCTGTACAAATTTATCGCCCTGACGCTCTAGCGCATCGGCAATACGTTTAATTTCTACAATATCTGTACCTATGGCAATGGTCATTTTTTGCTCTTTTATTGGCTATTTAAAAGGTGTTGGCGATACAGTTCGCGGCTATTTAGTTGTTTACCATCCAGATAAAAATCAATCACCTGACGGGTTAACTGCTTGGCCACTCTAAGCACAGATGGCTGTTCAAATTGACCCTGACTCAGCGCCATAATATCAGCACCTAGTATAGCTCTAGAACTATCTGCAGTTTGAACCTGTAACAATTTAAGCCCTTGATCAGGAATATAATAATACAAATGCTCTGGATTTACTGCCTGCCCAGTTTCAGCGTCTGCGTCTAGCACCAAGCCGTAGCCTAACTCTTCTAGCAATAGCATCTCAAAACGTCTTAATTCAGCCTGATCCAAGCCTGAGGCTGACAAGTGGGACATAAATTGATGATAAAAATTATACAGCGGCTGATGGGGGTCATTCTGATGTAATAATTTATACAACAATTCGTTGATATAAAGACCAATAAAAAGTGATTCTTGGGCCAGAAACACTGGTGCTTGAATAGGGTCAGCCTGAATTAGAGTTTTTAACTCCCCGCGTCCCTGCCATTGAAAATGATGCTCGGTATAGGGGAAAAGGGTTTTGGCGATGCCTTTTTTATTGGGTTTGCGAAAGCCCTTAGCCACACAGCGAAGACGCCCATAGTTTAGGGTAAAGATATCCACCAGCAAGCTAGTTTCGCGATAGGGAATGGTATGAAGAATAAATCCGGGTTCAGACTCAACTCGCATAGCCTGTTACTCGTCTGTGTAGCCCAGGCTGCGAAGTGCTCTTTCATCGTCTGACCAACCACTTCGTACCTTAACCCAAGTTTTAAGCATTACTTTGCAATCCAGTAATGATTCCATATCGGCGCGTGCCTGTTGACCAATTTTTTTAAGTCGCTCGCCACTGGTACCAATAATGATTTTCTTTTGCCCTTCGCGCTCGACCAAAATTAGCGCGCTGATATGGGTAACTTTTGGCTCAACGCGAAACTCTTCGATTTCTACCGTCACCTGATAGGGTAATTCAGCGCCCAGTTGGCGGGTAATTTTTTCACGCACAATTTCGGCGGCCAAAAAACGCTCACTGCGATCAGTAATTTGATCATCTGGGAACACATGGGTGTTCTCAGGAATGAAGGTATTTAATTTATCCTCGAGCACTTCAATATTGGTTTTGCGCAAGGCTGAGAGTGGAATATATTGGTCGGCCTGTACCTTGCTTTTTAAGAATCCTATATGCGGCAAAATAGCGTCTTTATCTTCAATCATATCGACTTTGTTGATTACCACTAAAACTGGGGCTGATGACTGACTTAATTGGCGCGCCACATACTCATCAGCTTCACTCCATTCAAATCTATCCAATACAAATACCACCGCATCTACATCGGCAATCACACTGGCGGCAGAGCGATTCATTACGCGGTTAATGGCGCGTTCTTGGTTGGTGTGGATACCTGGAGTATCTACATAGATAGTCTGATAGTTTTCTTCGGTTTTAATGCCTAACAGCGTATGCCTTGTGGTCTGTGGCTTACGCGAAGTAATACACAACTTTTGACCCAATAAATGATTGAGTAGAGTGGATTTGCCAACGTTAGGCCGGCCCACAATGGCGACATAGCCACAAAATTGTTTAGTATCAGTCAATGCTCTATCTCTAATGTGGCTAAGAATTTCTCAGCCACCATCTGTTCTGCTTTACGTCTACTGCTGGCAGTCGCAGTAAATTCTCGGTCTAATAAGTCTATTTTACAACTTACGGTAAATAACCGGCTGTGAGCTTCTCCACCGGTTTCAATCACTCTGTATTGAGGCAGTGCATGGCCGCGTTGCTGTAAAAATTCTTGCAGCGTTGTTTTGGCATCTTTAGCCGGCTTTGCCTCGTCGGCAATACTCAGTAGATCTTTAAACCAGTTGAGAACACAGCGTCGTGCTTCATCGAGATTAGAATCTAAGTAAATTGCGCCGATTAGCGCCTCAACCGTATCACCTAAAATTGAATCGCGCCGGTGTCCACCGCTTTTCATTTCTCCCTGCCCCAGCAGTAGCTCAGAACCTAGATCTAGTCTTCTAGCGACTTCAGCCAGTGACTCTGCACGCACAATCTGGGAACGCATACGACTGAGAACGCCCTCTCGTGAATCAGCAAACTTTTGGTATAGGAAATCGCTGATAATAAGACTTAAAATCGAATCACCAAGAAACTCCAAACGTTCATTATTTTTGGCACCACAACTGCGGTGAGAAAGGGCTAACTTTAGTAACTCTGGGTCGCGAAATTGATAGTCTATTCGCTGTTGCAGTTGCTTAATACCGACGTTAGCAATCATGAGTAGACGCTAATAATCATTGGATTTTACCTGCGCGCTCAAAACTGGGAAGGCTTGTAATGCTATCCCAAAACATCCATCGTGCAAATGCTTTACCCACAATTCGGCTTTCGGGAACTGGGCCCCAAACTCGGCTATCACTGGAATTATCCCGGTTATCGCCCATCATAAAATAATGACCAGCGGGTACTGTCGCAGAGTAATTTAGACTTAAGCGCGTAGGCAGATTACGCCTTTGCATTAGATGCTCGGTATCGCCTAAATCTTCCATCATAACCACAGATCTGGGTGCCGCAGGCTCGTCAAGATAGGGCTGTTGCACCATCTTTTCACCATTGATAAATAACTGCCCCTTGATGAGGTTAATTTTATCACCGGGCAAACCAATCACACGCTTAATAAAATATCGGTCTTGATGAGGTGGATAAAACACCATTACATCACCGCGTTGAGGCTCAGATACATCGAATATTTTAGTATGTAAAACCGGCAATCTTACCCCGTAAATCCATTTATTGACCAGAATGTAATCGCCTACTTTGAGGGTTGGCTCCATGGATTTAGACGGGATCTGAAAGGGTTCGGCCACAAATGAGCGTAGTACCAATACAAAACCGAGTACGGGTGCGAGAGAAGCAAGAAAACCAATCAGCGAGTCTTCATTGGCACGAATCGATTTATTCATTAGCCAGCATAGGCCGCAGAGCAAAAAGATTACTGTAAGAATTAACTCAAAATTGAAATCCAAAATCAGGCGCTCCCTGTGGTTTGCTCACTAAGTCTTTAGTACAGCAAGGAAGGCATCCTGTGGGATTTCCACACGCCCTACCTGCTTCATACGTTTTTTACCGGCTTTCTGCTTTTCTAGCAATTTTTTCTTACGTGTAACATCACCACCGTAACATTTGGCAGTCACATTTTTACGCAATGCCTTCACCGTAGTTCGCGCCACAATACTACCACCAACCGCTGCTTGAATAGCAACATCAAACATCTGTCGAGGAATTAATTCTTTCATCTTCTCAGCCAAACTACGGCCCTTTTGCACCGCGTGATCGCGATGAATAATAGCCGCCAGTGCATCGACCTTATCGCCGTTGATAAGGATATCTAGCTTAACCAATGAAGCCGCCTGAAAACGAGTAAAGCTGTAATCCAGTGAGGCAAAACCACGGCTGACGGATTTTAGTCGATCAAAGAAATCCATAACTACTTCACTCATCGGCAAGTCATAGCTTAACGAAACCTGACCACCAATAAACTGCATATCTTTTTGTATGCCGCGCTTTTCAACACAGAGGGCAATCACATTGCCCACATAGTCTTTTGGCACCAGAATATTGGCTTCACAAATGGGCTCGCGCATTTCATCAATAGCAGCTGGATCCGGCAGATTAGAAGGGTTGGAGATATACAGCGTTTCAGCCTTATTAGTCACAATCTCATAGACTACTGTAGGCGCCGTAGTAATTAGATCAAGATCATATTCTCTCTCTAAACGCTCCTGAATAATCTCCATATGCAGCATTCCAAGGAAGCCACAACGGAAGCCAAAACCCAGTGCATCTGAACTTTCAGGCTCATAAAATAGTGAGGCATCATTAACCGCTAATTTGGCCAATGCCTCACGGAAATCTTCAAAGTCATCGGAGTCTACAGGAAACATACCGGCATAGACCTGTGGCTTTATTTTTTGAAAGCCCGGCAATGCCTCTGCCTCAGAGCTACTCATATGCGTAATGGTGTCACCCACAGGGGCACCCAAAATATCTTTAATACCCGCGACCATAAAGCCAACTTCACCAGCTTTAAGCACGCCGGTTGGATTGCGCTTGGGAGTAAATACGCCAACACTATCTACCACATGTGACTTGCCAAGTGACTTGGCCATGATTTTATCTTTAACCTGCAAAGTACCCTGTACAACACGAACTAGGGACACAACACCCAGATAATTATCAAACCATGAATCAATAATTAATGCCTGCAATGGTGCATCTACATCACCCTCTGGCGGCGGCACCTGCAGAACTAACTCTTCGAGAATATCACTGATTCCTTCACCTGTTTTAGCACTACAGCGAACCGACTCTGTGGCTTCGATACCGATAATATTTTCGATTTCATTGATCACTTTTTCTGGCTCTGCCTGAGGCAAATCCATCTTGTTCAATACGGGAATAACCTCTAGCCCCTGAGCAATAGCGGTATAACAGTTGGCCACTGACTGGGCTTCAACGCCCTGAGCGGCATCGACAATCAATAAGGCACCCTCACAGGCCGCTAGAGAGCGAGAAACTTCATAAGTGAAGTCCACGTGGCCAGGAGTATCAATAAAGTTAAGCTGGTAGGTTTTTCCGTCCTTGGCTTTAAAAGGTAAGGTAACACTTTGGCTTTTAATGGTGATGCCGCGCTCGCGCTCGATATCCATTGAATCCAATACTTGAGCCGCCATTTCGCGCTCACTAAGGCCACCGCAAAGCTGAATAAACCGATCGGCAATGGTCGATTTGCCGTGGTCAATATGGGCGATGATGGAAAAATTTCTAATATGACTAAGATCGGACAAGGTATTTACTGCCATTAAAATTTGCGAGTTGGATTTTAGCCTATTTCAAGCACCGACGCTATCAAACAAACCATCTAAACAACCCTATCTGAAAGATCCAAGTATAAAATTATTGGATCACAATGGTTTTAGAGATAGCCCAACCCTGGCGATAAAATCTCACTAAAATAGGTGTGTTCTTTGGCAGATCTTGAATAATTTGAAAATACTCATCCGTATCATCAATACGACTGTAACCCAACTGCACAAGAATATCCCCAGGCTTTATTCCTGCAAGTGCAGCTGGTGACTGCGCCAATACCTCAGTCACTAAGGCTCCGCCAGATAACCTCAACGCCCGTAATTGATCTTGATCCACCGACTTCACAGAGAGACCTAATGTATCACTATTTTCTTTGGTTTCTGCAATAGCAATCTCGTCACCATCTAGGGCGCCAATAATTACACTAAGGCTTTTGCGCTTTCCTTTGCGAATAATTTCTACCTTGGCTTTGGTGTCCGGCGCCAACATACCCACCAGGTGTGGCAAATCATCAGCATCGACAATATCTTGACCATTGATACCAACAATAACATCACCTGGCTCGATACCCGCCTTATCAGCCGGGCTATCTATCTCCACAGCATTAATAAGCGCTCCTCTGGGTTTATCCAACTCCAATGATTGAGCAATCGCCTTGTTTACATCTTGGATGGCCACCCCTAACCAGCCGCGCTCTACAACACCACTATCTTTCAGCTGCTCTATGACTCTGAGAGCCACATTACTGGGAATAGAAAAGGACAATCCGATAGACCCACCCGAGCGTGAAAATATTTGTGAGTTAATACCCACCACTTCGCCCTCTAAATTAAATAGTGGACCCCCTGAATTACCAGGATTAATCGCCACATCAGTCTGTATAAAGGGTACATAGTTTTCTCCCTGCTCTGTCGGCAAGCTTCTTCCCTTAGCACTGACAATGCCAGCCGTGACTGAGTAATCCAGCCCAAAGGGAGAGCCTATAGCCAATACCCATTCACCCACTTTTAATTTATCCGAGTTGGCAAATTCAAGAACATCCAACCCTTTGGCTTTTATCTTTAACAGCGCTAAATCTGATCGGCGATCTGTGCCTATGATTGTTGCTTCATACTCGCTGCGATCAGAAAATAACACCTGTATCTCTTGTGCCTGATCAACCACATGGTGATTGGTTAAAATGTAGCCATCGCGGGAAATCACAAAACCAGAGCCAGATGAACGAACCTTCTGTGACGGTGATCTTGGCGGATTGCCATATTCAAAGAGCTCTCTGAAAATATCCGGAATTTGTTGTGAGGATTGCTGCTCTGAAATACTAACCGTATTTATTTTTACCACAGAGGGTGATACCTGTTCCACCAACTTGGCAAAATCTGGCAGTGTCGCATGCGCCGACGGTGAAAGAACAACAATAGCAATAACGTAGGTCAACAAACTTTTAAACACAGAACGATCTCCAAACCACAATTAAACTAAGAAAGACTCAAAGATTCCTGAACAGCATTTGCTTCAAATAACACTGGGTTAAAGCCTGGATCATTGCGAAGTTTGACATTGAGCATACTGACTAAACCGCCACCGCCAGCGAGCCCTAACACTGCACCTAAAACACTCATCGCATCACTTGAGCTCATCAGCCATAAACCGATCAGACTAGCTCCAAGAGGAACAAGGTAGGCGCAAACAGAGGCCAGCACCACAACATCTTCAGGTATAGCTATAGTGACTTGCTGACCAACCCTATATCCCTGAGTACTGTCCTGAGATTTTAGCACCCGCAAGCGGCTAGTTCTGCCGGTTAACTTGGAGAGCACAGCAGTACCACAGCCTTTTTGCGCAGTACAGGTCTCACATGCCGATTTTTGCACTGCTTCAACCCATAGGGCATCGTTTTCTATGGCAGTTACAGTAGCTGTCTCAAGAATCATTGATGAATCTCTTTTAAATATGTATTTAATACGTAAAGTTTAGCTTAGCCTATTAAAAACTTCTAGCAAGCAGTATCCGATTGACAACCAGAACAACAGCCACAGGTTTACTTAGCGATAGATTCTTTAGGTAAAAGCTTATTTTCGTCAGTTTTGGGCTCTGATATAGCTCGATCTTCGACAGAAGTCGACTTTAAACCTAATTGGCTTGCTTTTGCATCCGTCGAAGGAACATATAACTTGATTAGTTTAGCGGGTTGTTGTGAGGTTTTGAATGCCCCGCCGGCATTGACCGTACGCGCTTCAATCATCGGCTGAAAGCCAGTGGGAAATTGATTCGCTGGTCGTTGAAGCTGATCCACAGAATTTTCAGAAGAGCCTGCTGTTTGAAAAGTCTCATTTTTCATTGGGCTGACGTTATTAAGTTGCTGAACGCCGATAATAGCCATAAAGGCAACGCTGGCAGCTACAGCAAAACGACCTACTGACTTAGCCTGAATAAATTGCTGTATAAAATTGTTGCTGTAGGTTTTTTCATTAGCTATAGCAGCTGATACGGATTGAGAAATATCTCTGCCAGCCAAGGGTGTATTGGCCATAGCCTGAGAGGTAAGGTTATATCTAGACCATTTATTGGCAATAGCCTGATCGGTTAAATCGGCTGGATCGCTAGAGCCCTCGAGCGCTAACTCTTTGAGAATACGATGCAACTCAAGCTCGCTAACCTCACCATCGACCAGTGCAGACACTGATTCTGTAAGACGCTGTTTACTCTCGCTCATACAATTTCCTCATCATTTAAAACCCAGATTAAAACACACAATCTAAAATCCTTACCCTTAAGACCCATAGGGTTGCAAAAGGTTCAATTTTTATTATCCACCGCCAAAACTCGCTCATCCAAGAACTCTCGAGCCCTGAATATCCTTGATCTTACGGTACCCACTGGGCAATCCATAACGGCAGCAATATCTTCATAACTCATCCCTTCAAATTCTCGCAAGGTTAAAGCGGTACGCAAATCTTCAGGCAAGGCGCTTAGGCCATTCTTGATAATAGTGGCTAGCTCTTCGGTCATTATCGTATTTTCAGGCGTAGCCTCATCAATTAGCTTGTCATTATTGGAAAATTGTTGAGCGTCTTCGACATCGATATCGGTGTTAGCAGGTCGACGACTTTTAGACACTAGGTAATTTTTTGCCGTATTGATGGCGATTCTATACAGCCAGGTGAAGAACTGACTATCGCCACGAAATTTGGGCAGTGCCTTGTAGGCTTTAATAAATGCTTCTTGAGTGACATCAGCGACTTCGTCGGTATCGCGTATAAAACGTCCAACAATGGCTTGTAATTTGTATTGATATTTTAGCACCAGAAGGTCAAAGGCTCTTTTATCACCCTTTTGCACCCGCAAAACTAATTGGTGATCTGTTGGCTCTGAATTGTGTTCCTTCATTAAAAATCCGTTATCTTATTCTGGGCTACAGTGCGCAGTATTACGTATTAACAGTTTCATCGGCTTAGATATCCCGCGTTTGCGATTTAATCTAACAGATTTATACAAATTGCCGTAGTCACTGGGCATCTCATATTATACTATCACGTTAGTTTTATTATATGCGGTTTATTAATGATCAAAAACAATTTCTATGATGTCTTGGTAATCGGTAGCGGCGCTGCAGGACTTACCTTGGCGCTTCAGCTAGACCAGCACCTCAATGTAGCACTGATCAGCAAATCAACCCTTAAAGGTGGCGCCTCATGGCTTGCTCAAGGTGGGATTGCCGCTGTTTTTGATAAGGATGATAGCGCTGAGGCGCATGTTAAGGATACCTTGATTGCCGGTGCCGGCCTGTGCCATGAAGACAGTGTTCGCTATGTGGTTGAAAATGGCCCCTCAGCGGTAAAATGGTTGATTGAACAGGGCGTGGATTTTACGCTCGATTCCGATCAGGTTCATTACCATTTAACCCAAGAAGGCGGTCATAGTCATCGACGCATACTGCATTCTGCAGATGCGACTGGAAAAGCGGTAACCACGACTCTAGTCGATCAAGTCATCGCTAGAGATAATATTGATATTTATGAACATCACTGCGCTGTTGATCTGGTAACCCAAGCGGATAATAACTCGCGCAAAATACGTTGTAATGGCGCTTATTTACTAGATATTGAGACTTCACAGGTAACGCTATTTCAAGCTAAAACAGTGGTTCTCGCTTCGGGCGGTGCCAGCAAGGCCTATCTCTTCACCAGCAATCCAGATGGCGCTAGCGGTGATGGCTTGGCAATGGCTTGGCGTCGCGGCTGTCGCG
>MDTB01030578.1_pt1 | contig 12600 bp, 7 predicted proteins | sample 811161 | NCBI WGS metagenome assembly MDTB01 (sample SAMN05326650, study PRJNA326480) | marine metagenome | isolation source: seawater | place: Mediterranean Sea | collected 2009 | reverse complement strand
TAGCACATTCGGTCGTGTATAGCAACAGACCTTCGTTTACATTAAAATTCATAGCAGGTAGTTCTATAACTCAAGGCGCATGTAGTTCAAGCACAACCAAAACAATATTTGCTAATAATGCTTCTTTTACAAGTGCAACAGAATTTTATGCAAATATACAAGGAAGTACAACTGGATTTTCAGAAGGAACATATTCTAATTCAACTAATGGATCAAACAATCACCACAGATTTATAAGCTCAGGAGGTGTGCCCTCATCAGCAGATTCTTGTTCAACTGGTAGTCAGGGTATAAGAGCCTCTAAGTGTAATAATTCAAGTTTTGATAGATATTTTAATGTAGATTTAGATGGAGGCAGTACATTATCAAATGGTAATGTAATTAGTTTTACAACACAATTAGAAAGTAATGATTATTGGAAAGTAGAAGACGCATCATATTCAAGCAGTAGTTTTGACGCTTCACCTACATTAGCAAGCACCCATAATAGTTGTACATTAATGTTAACACCAACAGTTGATGTTACATCGCCTGTTTCAGCTTCATTTATTTATAATAACACAAGTTTAAGGTCATTTACATTATCAGCAGCTACAAGATCCAACGAACCACAAGGAGTAACACCTACATTTCAATGGCAAGGTGGAACAGCCGCAAATAGTTTAAGTAATATATCAGGTGCAACTAGCGAAACATTAAGCGTTAATTTTAATACAGTTAGCAATTCAGCTGGTCAAACAACATATTATAATTGTATTGTTACATACACAGAAAGTGGTAATACTAAAACAGCTACTGATCCAACACCTGTTAGTATAAGATGGGATAATTTTCCGCAATATACGTTAAATTATGTTAATGCTGGATCTGGATCAAATCCTAGTTCAACAGCTTGTACAGATACAAGTAATCAAGTAACTTTATATGGCAATAGTTTAACTAACTTAGCAACAACAACACAATTTTATAGTAATTCAAACGGATCAACAAGTGGTATTGCAGCTGGTACATATTCTAATGGTATAATAAAAGCGTATGTAAATTCAGGAGGACCTCTTGCGGTAGCAGGTGGATGGCAAAGTTGTAGTAATTTTGTAATATCAGGAGCATCCACAGCAAGTTCTTATGCAACTGTTGTTTTAACAGCGGAACAATCAGGATTTAGCGGTACTCAATTTGTATGGACAGCAGATGGAACGCAAGTACAAACAGGCAGTAGCAATACATACGCTGCAACAGTAGCAACTACCTTTGAAGGCAATGTCATATATAGATGTACTGTATCAGGGGGAACAACACCAAGTGGTATTACAAATCCAGCTGCAAAAACAGTAGCATGGTCTATACCGACTCAAAAACTTACAGCACAAGCATGCCCCACCGGTGCAACATATAATTTTAATATTACAAACGCAAGTGGTTATCAAAACGGGCAAGTTCTTAATTTAACAGGAAGCGGCTTCACAGATGGGTGTTATAGAATAACAAATGCTAGTTATTCAGGAAACGTGGATTATAGTGCACAGGTTTCAGGATCATTCCCATTCCAACCATTTTCGGATTGTTGTGCATGTTCAGGCTGTAGTGTTTCTGTTAGTGGTGTAACTTCAAAGCCAACAGACCAAACTACAACATTAACAGCTTCAGCTTCAGGATTTACACCAACAGGTTATCAATGGCAGTCCTCAACTGATAATTCAACCTTTTCAAATATATCAGGTGCTACATCCGCAAGTTTATCTACAACATCAAGCTCAGGTGGTTATATTTATTACAGAGTTACAGCAACAGCATCAGGTATTAGCCAAACTTCAGCTTCTCATTCTATATTTTGGCAAGCAAACACGTCTCAAGAAAGATGGTATACAGCACAAGCTCTTCAATCTGATTGTAGTGAGGAAGATGACGTAATAACTGTAAGATATACAAGTATAAGTGCGCTTGCAACTAACGGTACTATAATATTTGAGTTAGGAACAACTACAGTAACATGTTATAAAATTATTAGCACTGGTACTGGTAACCAAAGTGCCCCTGAAATAGTTACGTTTTATAATAGTTGTTCAGCTTGTCAAACCGCAAATTCTGCTGATTGTAGTTTTTCTTTAAGTACACAAGGAAATTACAATAGCACTGCAGGAACACAAGTTGTAAAAGGTACATTTGGGTCAGGACATACAGGAACAGTATCAATTGGATTTAGTGTAAGTTCAGGTACTGTAAGCCCTACAAGTGCTACTAAATCACAGTTAATAAGTGGGGTTACATTAACGCTTTCAGCAGGTGTGACTATTACAGGAACAATTAATAGTTCAGATAGTTGTACAGGAGACACAGCTACAGTATCAATTCCACAATCTTCATGTAATAGTGTACAAGCGTTTTTTACAACTAGTAACCCAGAAACAGATGAAGATGCTGCAAATGATTTATGTGGGGGCGGAACAGCAAGAACATTATATATTAACGGAACTACTCTTGCAAACTCAACACAAGTATATACAGCAGCAGGTTGTGGAACATTAATGTCAGGAACAAAATATTATTCAACAGATGAACAGTATTATCATATTTGGAATGGGTATTCATTGTCGGGCGCTAATCTTATTGATTGTCCATAAAAACATGTAATAATAAGGATATGAGCTTAATAACGTTACAAACAACATTTACAAAAAATACATCACTTCAAGTTGGTGATATAATATATTTTTTAGATACATCAGGAAATTCAGATGTAGTTAGAAAGATCGGACCAGTTCAAACTATAGAGGATAATTATATAGTTTGTAATGCAACTGGTAATCTATCGGGGTTAACTCAAACAAGTTATATATTCTTTGGGAAAGATAATTCTAAAAATACATCAGGTATAATCGGGTATTATGCTGAGGTAAATTTAAATAACAATTCAAAAGATCATGCGGAATTATTCGCAGTAAACTCAGAAATATTTATAAGCAGTAATTAAAATGGAATACACAACAATAATAATAGAAGCAGCAGACACACTGCAGTATGGATTTTTAGCAGGGCTAGGAGTAAAGCTATTGCCATCTTTAATAGGTGGGATAGGAAGTTTGTTTGGTAAGAAAAAAAGAAAACAAGAGTTTAACGCTTCTAAAACAGATTATAATCAAGCAAAACAATCTTATAAAGATTTTGAATTTAAAAATTTATATTCAAACCTAGAAAACCCATTTGAAGATTTAAGAGTTTCTACAGAAGCAGCTGAATTTCAATCTCAACAACTGCAACAACAATCAGCACAAACATTAGACGCTTTAAGAGGAGCAGGGGGTGGAACTGGGGCAGCAGCAATAGCACAAGCAATGGCTCAATCACAAGCAAAAAATCAACAAAGAATAGCAGCAGATATAGCTAAACAAGAAGTTGCAAACGAAAGATTAGCAGCACAAGGTCTGTTTCAGCTGCAATCACAAGAAGCAAAAGCTGGTATGAGCATTCAAGGTAAAGAATTCGATAGAGAAAGCACTATATTTGGCATGGAACAACAAAACTACGCGGCGGCGCTAGAAGTAAGAGCAAAACAAAGACAAGCGGGCTCAAAAGGGCTAGGAGCACTTGGTGCTGTAGTGGGCGGAGGATTATTAGGAGAAGGAACTTTTGGGGAAAATGTAGGCAAAATGTTTACAGGTTAAATAAAAAATTATGGCAGCAGATAAAGCATTAATAGCAGGCGCGGCAAAAGTCGCAGGCGCAAAAGCAAAATTAGATTACGCAACAACTAAAGCATTCACTGAATTAGGGGATGATATTATGAAAGGTACAGAAAGTATCTTAGCTAGTATTCAAGCAGACGAAAAAGCTAGGACTGAAGAATATGAAAATGATAAAAGCGATATTGCTGATGGAGCAATTATTATTAAAGATTCATTAAAAGGTACAAAGTTTTTTGGGGCTGAAGGTATAGGTATGATAGAGGACCCCTCAAATTTAGCAACGCAGGCATTAAATAATAACCCCCAAAATTTTGATTATAATGAAGCTATAAAAGATGGCAAAATTCAAACATCTTTTATAAACGCTAATAAATATATAAATGTTACATCTTCTGAATTAGAAAAATTAAACTCAGACAGAGAGGTATTAAGTAAAGACTTTAAAATATCCCCTTTAGTTGATACCAATGATGAAAAATATCAAATGTTTTCTGCTCATCTTAAAGATAAAGCAGATTGGGGCTCTTTTGTAAAAAACGAAAAATCACAAGAAAAAACTACAGATAATTTTGGTTACAAAGCTGTTATCAATGGTAAAGAAGTGGTTTATACAACTACGCAAATGGATGAGGCTAGGAGGTATTACTTTCAAAAAGATGACACTGGAGATGTAACGGATTTTATTGAGGATTCAACTAAACGTAGGTTTAAAACAGCAACAAATAACGCCCAAGCAAATGCAATATTTCAAGATGAAAAGAAAAAATTATTTGCTAATAAAGAAAATCTTGAAAAGCTAGTTGTCAATACATCAGGGCTTTCTATGCAAACGTTAAAAAATAAATACGGAGAAGGGTATGATAATTTTTTAGAAAGACAAGGTGACCAGTATTTACAAGAACAACAAGCTTTACATTATACACCCCCTAAAGTAGATGATCCTAAAGAGGATATTTTTAAAGATGCTAAAAAATTTATAGCTGGTCTTACACTTCCGGTTGGAGTAGGCGCTCGCCCAATGAGTAATAGAGCTTATTTTAGTTCATCACAATTTAGAGCAGATGCAAGAAATGCTGGTATTGAATTTGTGCCGCAAATGGAAATTCAAGGAACAGGTGATGATGCAAAAGAGGTAGCTACTGGAAAATTTTTAGCAGCTCATATTTTAAACCCTGCTAGTGTAAATTTCCCAGTTGAAATAAACCCTAATGAGCCTTTAGAGGCAATACAAGGAAAATTAGAAGCTTTGTACAAGATTAAAAAATAATAATATTATGTTTGAATACGAAATAGATGGAGAAACTATAGTTATACCTAGAGAGGAACTAAAGGAAAAACTATCTCAAAATCCCAATGCTAAATTTGTAAAAGAAGTTGAGCCGGGAAATACAGACCCTTCACCGGAGACAGAGGATGCACCTGTGAAGGAAAACAATACGGCATCCGACTTGGAAACTGGTTCTTTGGAGCCACCAGAAAATGATTTAGAATTTACAGAGGTAGCTACTGAAGATAAAATTAGTTTAGCAGATTTTGAAGCTGAACAAAAAGGTGGAGCGGCTATAAAAGAAGGAGAGGGCGTGTTTGTTGAGGCAGAGGATCTTACTGGATACGCAAGCAATTTTTATAGTAACACCACTAATCTTTTAAATTCTAACAAAACTTCTGAAGAAAAAAATCAATTATTTAAAAAATCTATGGTTCCTTCCAATTATATTAAAGGTGCTGTAAATATAAGATCACAAGAAAACGAAGACTTTAATAATAATTTTAAAAATTTAAAAACTGATATTGCTAATTTTTCTAATTTAAATTCAGAAAAACAAAACAATGTTATACAGCAACTATTTGAAACAGCTTTTACACCGCAAAGAAATAGCCCTGTAGCTTCTCTTTATGATCAAGAAATAAATAACATAATTAAACAAACTCAAAAATCTGTTAAAAAAAATAATTTAGGTGTTATTAATGAGGTTAATGACCAGTGGCTTAAAACAGAGCAAGGTAGAAGAGAACAACAATTGGAATCACAGTATGGCAGAGATTTAAATGATTTGGAGGTTAATACGCTTGCTGATAGAGTTGCTGCAAGAGATTATTACGCTAATCAAATAGAAAAAAATAGATTTTTTGAAAAAGCTTTACAAAACAAAAACATTGAAATTTCAAAAGAAAGCAAGGAAATATTTAGCAAACTGTATGATGAAAACCAATTAGTACAAACGCTTACTAAAAAAGTGTCTAATGCGGTATATAATTACATTGATGACGAGGGGACTAAAATAAGAAGACAGGAAGCTGGTTTATCAGAAACACCTGGAACTTTTGCAAGAATGGAAGAGTCTTTATTAAAAGGCATAAAGCAGATGGAATCAGGTTTTATAGGTAAAGAAATATCTAAGTTTGATGAAATATATGATAATTATAAAAATCAGTCTAAAAGTTGGGAAAATTTAAATGACAATGATATAGTTTTATACAAACAATATAATTTTGATGCGTTAACTGGAAAGTCAAAGATTGGTGGTAGAAAAATGACAGTTAAAGAGGCTAAAAAAAGACAGTTTAATGATATGATTTCTAAAAACAAAGAATTGTTTAAACTTTTAGAAACAGATACAAAGTTAGCTACAGCATTAAATACTCTTGGTAATAATGATAGATTTGTTAAAGAAATAAATAATTTAGATGATTTTTTAAATTCACCTTTTTTAGCAACATTAGAAATGGCTCCGCAAATTGTAGCAGGAGCAATGACCTTAGGTACCTCTATTATAGCTCAAGAATCAGGGAGTAATTATAATGACCAACTAACAAACATAGTTGCTGACCCCGAAAACCAAAAAAAAATAAAAGCTTATTTAGAAAAAGAAGGGTTAGAAGATACTTTAAATAACAAAAAACTTGCAGCTCATTTTGTTTTACCAGAAAAATTAGATAAACTCACAGCAGATATTGTGGGTGGTGTGAATGGTATATTAGAAGGAATACCTTTTATAAGATTTGTACCAGGTGCTAAAAAGATTTTATCAAAAATTATAGGGCCTAAATTAGGCGGTGTATTTGCTACAGCAAAACAAAATATAATGAGTGCAAAAAACTTTGGGTTATATTCATTATCAGAAGGTATAACAGAGGGGTTGCAAGGGCAGGCTTCAGCTATAGGCCAAGGTGTTGCAGAAGGTGGTTGGAAAAATAAATTTAAGTTTCTTAACTTTGATAATTTTATACAAGAAGGATTAGCTGGGAGTAAAGCTACTTTAATACCAATGTCTTTCGGTGCCGCAGGTACTATTACTAGTTATGTTAAAGCAACAGATGGTAAAACCCAAAAAGACAAAGACGCTATACTTGAAAAAGAAAGAAATAGATTAAAAGAAGATTTTGAAGCTAATTTTATAACCTTAGAAGAATATAATGATGGTGTAGCTAAACTAGATTCTTTTCAAAAAATAGAAGAAGCGTTAGCGCCTTCTATAAAAGGTGAAGCTAGAATTAAAATGGCTGGCTTAATTAATATTAAAAATAAATTAAAAGCTGAAAAACAAAAAAGAGATGAAGCTTTTGCTCCAGAGTATGACGAACAAATTGCAGGTATAAACTCCGAAATACAAAATATAGTTCAGAGTGAAAAAGAAAGCAGGGTTGATGAGGTTAGCATAATAAAAGAACCATCGGTAACTATAAGCGGTAAAAACAGACAGATAGCCCAAAAGAATAAAGAGTTAATGGCTATAATAAAAGATGAAAGAACTGAAGAATCTGCTAGAAGGAAAGCCGAAGGTGATTTATATATTAATAATCAAGGCTTAATAAATGATGTTGTAAACAAAAAGTTTGATCCTTCAAAAGATACGGGATTACAAAGAGAAAGTTTAATAGCTGAAGCTAATCTTGCGTTTGTAGAATTAATGAGAACATTTACACCAGCAAGAGGTGAATTTGGTGCATATGCAAGAAGATATATAAAATTAAGATTAAATAGATCAATTGCCGAATTAACAGGTTCCCAAAAAAATCCTGAAACTGGTAAGTTTGAAATGGCTCCTAAGCAGGATATTACAGAAACACAAGTAGAAGATACTATAACTGATGATTCTTCACAGGTTTTAGAAAAGGTTGGTACTAAACTTAAATCTTCATTTGGATTAGATGATGGAACTGTTAACAAAATTAAAAATGCTGTTAAAAAAGTATTTGGTACAAGCTTACCAGCGGTTACAGATAAAAACTTTAAAAAGAAAACAGTCCAAGCTTTTAAAGATGAATTAACCGATCTTGTTAAAAGAGATGGTATATTTGGGAAAGATAGCCAAGAGTTTACAGCATTTTTAGAAGATAACGCGGAAGCAATATATAACTCGTTGCCGTTAGAAGCAATGACTAAAGGTTTTTCAAGATTTACTGAAAAGCAAATTAATCCTAAAACAGGTAAACCTTTCAGAGAAAAAACAGAAGTAGGTAAAGAAATATTTATAAAGAAAGATTTTGCAGATGTTAAAGATGAATTTATTAGTTACTTTACAGATAGAGAATTAGGGTCTAGTGTAAGAAGTGATAGAAAAACATCGATAGCAAAACAAATAGCTGATCAATTAGCAAGAGATGAAGTAGTTGATGTATTATCTGACCCTGAAGTTTCACAAAAGTTTAAAGACGTACAAGAGTTAGAAGGTAAGGAAGTGCCAGGTGATTTTCTTGATAGAATTGTTAGAGAATTAGATAGAGGATTAGAATGGCTTAATAAACAACAACAAAATAATACGTTGCAGTTTAGTTTAGGTGTTAAAGAAATTGCCATAGCCGCCGGAAAATTAGCTATAAACAGTATAAAGGTTTCATTAAAAGCGGGCGATGGCATAGCAAAAGGTTTAAAAGTAGCTGTAAAAGCGGTGCAAGATGCTTATGGTAATCGTGAAATTAATCCTGATATTGAAAAAGCAATTAGGAATAATGTAACTAGGCAAAAAGAGGGGATTAAGATTAATGATAGCGGTATGCAACAAGCGCTTGAAATAATTATGATGGAAGCCCAAAAAGATATATCTACTAAATTAAATATTGATGATATACAAACTATTTTAAAAAATCCTAAAGAAATTAAAAAGTCTGTAAAGTTTTTAGAAGATTCTATGCAGGATATTATAAAAGACTTAGGCCCTCAAGCTGTAGATTTATTATATAAATTTGGTAAAAACACATTTGCCCACTCTCCACAAGGTAGATTATTTGTAGGTAAAGCTGGTTGGGATGCTTGGTTTAAAAAATCATTCCCTAAATTTAAACCAGCTAAAAAAGAATTTAATTCAGATAGGCCTTCTTCTAAAAAAATAACACCTCAGCTTAAAAAAGGCACATATAATTTTGAAGCTGATAAAGCAAGGGCAAACCAAGCTATGCAGCTTTATAAGTCTATGTTTAAAGTTTTTGTTGATAAAGCTAAGAAAAATAAAGGTTTAAATAATCAATTAGGAATTATGATGACCCTATTAGCTACACCTACGCAATCTGTTTTAAGATTAGCTGCACCTATAAAATATTCTATAAATATAAAAACATTAAATGAACCATTACATTTAGAGCATTTAACACCTTCAGCATTTATTAATAGTTTAATGTTTGAGTATTATTATAATGGTAATACTAAATTTGATATTGAAAAGATTTTAAAAGATTATTCTGTAGCTATAATTCCAGATGGAATAAAAAAGATTTTAGATGAAAAAGGAAGCTCTCAAAAAAATCAACACCCATCTTATGAACTTGGAAAAAAATCACCAACTGTAAGAATATTTAATGAAGATGTAAAACAATTAGTTCAAAATACTAAGTATTCAAACTTAATATTATTAGATACACAAACAGGAAAACCTGTGAATGGTTTTGAAATTAATGATAAAATTATAAAAGAAGAGCAATCAAAATTAGGCACTGAATTTAATCAAATACTTGAAGAGTCAAAAGGTATAGAAGCTGGTAAAGAATATACTGAAGCACAAGGTAGAAATATAGGTAGAAAAGCTAATAGACTTAAAATATTTGTTCCATATTCTGCTGAAGATTTATTAGGTTTATTATATAGATTTGCTGGGCAGGGTAAACAAGGTGATGCTCATTTAAAATGGATTAAAGATAATATCACAACACCTTTAACAGAATCGTATATACGTTTTGAAGTAGCTCAACAAGCTGCAAACGGCTATTTAGAGGCAGCTAAAAAATTAGCAAAAGATTCTGGTATTGATTTTACTAAAGAAGCTATAGATGGGTATACAGTAGATCAAGCTATAAGAATACATATTTGGTCAACTTCAGGATATAATCTTGAAAGTTTAATTGGTATGAGTGAAAACCAAATAGAAAGAATAAATAAGCATGTTAGACAAAATTACGATGTGAAAGCTTTTGAGGCTGCTATAAAAGACGCTTATATTAATAACGATAGAAAATACCCACCGCCTAAAGATAACACATGGATAAGCGGTACTATAACTACAGATTTATTAAACTTCACTAATACCATAACAAGAGAAGAAGCATTTAAGCCGTTTTATGACAATATAGAGGCTGTATTTGGCACTTTTGATAAAAATAAAGGTAAACTATCTGGAGCAAATTTAAACAAGGTTAAAGCTATTTATGGTACAAATTTTGTTAAAGCCTTAGAAAGTTCATTATATAGAATACACACAGGTAGAAATAGATCATATAATTTAGACCAGCAGGGTAATAGTATATTAAACTGGGTAAATAATTCGATTGGTACTATTATGTTCTTTAACACTAGATCAGCCGTATTACAGACTTTATCAAATGTTAACTTTACTAACTGGTCTGATAATAACCCGTTTGAAATTGCAAAAGCTTGGGGTAACGCTAACCAATTTAAAAAAGATTTTGTATTTTTATTTAATTCTGATTATTTAAAATCAAGAAGATCTGGTTTAAAAACAGATATTAATGAGCAAGAAATTGCAACTGCTGTAAATTCTTCAAATAGAGTTGAAGCTTTGCTCGCTGCTATATTAAAGAAAGGATTTTTACCAACACAAATGGCAGATAGTTTTGCTATTGCATTAGGAGGCGCTACTTTTTATAGAAACAGAACAAACAAATATAAAAATGATGGTATGTCTCAGCAAGAAGCAGAAGTGCAGGCTTTTAAAGATTTTAGAGAAATATCAGAAGACTCTCAGCAATCATCAAGGCCAGATAAAATATCAATGGAACAAGCAGGTTTTGCGGGAAGATTAATTTTAGCTTTTCAAAATACACCAATGCAATATAATAGACTTGCTAAAAAAGCATTACTTGATTTAATAAATGGTAGAGGCGATACTAAAACTAATGTTACTAAAATAATATGGTATTTAGGTGTGCAAAACGCTATATTTTACGCATCACAGCAAGCTTTATTTTCAATATTATTTGATTCACCTGAAACAGATGATGAAGAAAAAAGAGAAAAAGAAAGATATTTTAATTTAGCTAATGGTATGGCTGATTCAGTGTTAAGAGGTTCTGGTGTATATGGGGCTATACTTTCAACTGGTAAAAACACAATAATAGAAATTTTAAAGAAAGGAACCAAAGAGGAAGATATTATAAAAGCTTTATCCGCTATATCTCCTCCTATAAATAGTAAAATAAGAAAAGTTTATAGTATAAGTAAAAAGTTTATATATAAACAAGAGTTAAAGAAAATGAAAGAGCTTGGGTTAGATTCAAAAAATCCAGCTATAATGGCAGGAGCAGAAGCACTCTCTGTAGGTATTAATTTACCAGCTGATAGAGCAATTAAAAAAATAAATAATTTAAGATATGCTTTTGAAGAAGAAACAGAATGGTGGCAATCAGTTGCATTAGCATTAGGTTGGAGCCCTTACGATGTTAATATAGATACTTACGAAAAATCAACAAAACAACCTAAGCCTAAATTAAAAGGGTTAAGCAAAAAAAGAAATTCAAAATCAAGATTAAAAAGAAAATCATTAAATTAATAAGTTATGCCAAAAGATGCGTGTTATAAAAAAGTAAAAGCAAAATATAGAGTATTCCCATCTGCTTATGCAAGTGGAGCAATAGCAAAATGTCGTAAGGTGGGTGCTGCCAACTGGGGCAATAAATCAAAAAAGTAATGGCTGTTCGTAAAACAAAAGAAGGTGCTAATCTTAAACGTTGGTTTAAAGAGAAGTGGGTTGATGTGCGTACTGGTAAGCCTTGCGGTAGACGTAAAGGTGAAAAAAGGGGTACACCTTATTGCAGGCCTAGTAAAAGAGTATCTAGTAAAACAGTTAAGACCGCATCTGAAATGAGCTCATCTGAAAAAGCTAAAAAGATTAGAGAAAAGAAAAGGTTAGGCCAACCAGCTGGTAAACCTAGAAGAGTGTCAAACACTAAAAGAAGAAAGTAAAATGGAGAAGATAAGTAAACATATTTCCTATAAAGAAGGTACTCGGTCAGTTACAGCTATAAGAAAAGGAATAGAAAACACACCTACAGATTACCAACTTACAAACATGGAAGCAATAGCTCATAATATATTTGAACCATTACGTGAGTGGGTTGGTGGTCCAATAAAAATAAATTCATTTTTTAGATCACCTGAATTAAATACAGCTATTGGTGGAAGTGGTAAATCACAACACTGTCAAGGTAGAGCAATTGATATAGATGATACATATGGACACAAAACAAATGCTGAAATGTATGAATATATAAAAGCTAATTTAAACTTTGATCAAATGATATGGGAGTTCGGAACTAATGATAACCCAGATTGGGTGCATATAAGTTATGTAAGTGAAGATGAAAATAGAAATAGATGTTTAAAAGCAGAAAGAAAAAATGGAAAAACATTGTATAGCATTATATAAAAGACTTTTATTAGCTTTACTTGTTTTAACATTTACATCTT
>MDTB01132991.1_pt1 | contig 12601 bp, 11 predicted proteins | sample 811161 | NCBI WGS metagenome assembly MDTB01 (sample SAMN05326650, study PRJNA326480) | marine metagenome | isolation source: seawater | place: Mediterranean Sea | collected 2009 | reverse complement strand
AGTTCAATACCACTATTCAAGGTTGTAGACCAGTTTGCATTATTAGGAACTTGTTTATGTCTAATATCTACAATACCTATTTGCTGTTCGTTGTCTTTTATTATTGAATTTGCTATTGCCCTATTAGATTCAATTAAAACAGTAGACATTACTAATTATATATAATATATTATTATTTTAATTATTATTCATTATCTTCATATAATATTTTTGTATCAAAATTTCTATGTAATTTTGCTGGGTATTGATCCAATCTTCCATATAAAAAATTAAAACGTTCTGGGACTGCAATACGATGTTGTCTAATAAAATTATCAGCTCCGCCATAATTATCGCCATACTCTTCTGCAACTTGTTTCATCTGCTGACTATTTAATGTTCCTATTAAAAGATTAGTAGCATTACTTCTAACTACTGGTGGGATCATCTTAAAGTTTTGAACTGTATAAACTAATAAACCTATACCGTGATGTCTAAAATTTGTTGCTAAATTGAAAAAAGGACTTTTGGGTTTTAAGGTAGTAATATCATCTAAAATAATAGCAATAGAGGGGCGATCTTCATCTTCAAACTGCTTTTGATGATCTAATATTCTCATTAATTTTCCTTCATCAAAATGGTCATAAGAACTGGCTGGAAAAGCATCACGTAATTTTCTTGAAGTTTGGTCTTGATGAATAGTTGATGAAAAAATATATACATCATCAAATGCATCTTTTAAAAAATTAGAATTCATCATTAAATTTACTAATAAATTACTTTTTCCACTTCTTACAGAAGAAACAATAATCATATTTGCTCCTTTATGCACGTCTGGTAGTATTGGATGAATTGGTCTGCGAATTCTTATTCCGTGATTATCTTTTTTAACCGGTAAAATTGTTAAATCAAAATTTTCGTCTTTATCTTCATCGTTTTTCATATTTATAATATTAATATATATTATATTATAAATATTTTTTTTTATTTAAACAAGAGAAGATTGGGATGCTTGTAATATTGCTGAATTAGCACCGGGAGCAACACTTAATGCCCTATGTGATACTTGCTGATTTAAATTAGTTTTAACTTGACTTGGTATTTTGACTTTCGCCATATCTGGATGAGGATGTGGTTTAAATGCTTCAACTAATTCATAAATTCCAAAACCAAGACCGGCTAAAACAGATAAGGGACCGGCTACTCCCGCAATAGCACCAAGTGTACCAGCAACACCAGCTTCTGCGGCTCCCGCACCCAAAGCACTTGCTAATCCTTCACCAGCTTCTCCCGCTACGGCTCCGGCTACATTTTCTCCAACTTCTTCACCAGCTGATGCTCCAATATTAGTAGCAACATCACCGGTTACATCAGCAGAAGTTGCTGACGTTGTTGGTATTGGATCAGTAGCGGTTGAAGGTCCCGCAGAACCAGCTGGGCGAACATTAGCATCCAAAGATGCAAACCTATCTTCCATATCACCATCAAAATCTTGCCCTACTCTACCCGCCTGTCCGCTTTCTCCATCAGTTGCTCCCGCTCTTGGTGGTTCTTTAACCTTTGATAAAGTAGTTCTTAAAGATTGTTGAGCGGTTGGTCTGGGGGCATTTGGCTCAAAAGGCGTGTATGTAGATTCTGGGTCATCTATTTCTGGTCCTGTATAACTTTTATCACCTGCAAAACCATCTTCATCGTAAGTATTCATTTCAACTGCATCACCGGGTTGAGCTGTCCCAGATAATCTTGCAGAAGTTCCAGCGGTTCTAATTTTTGAAATTAATGAAGCTCCCGCTCTTTTAACGGGATTGAAAACACCCGCTTGATTTAGTTTCATAATTGCTTCGGGTGCGGCTCCGGCTTGAATACTTAAATTACTCAAACTTTCGTGTATTTCTCTTAATTTTTCATCATTTACAACATTACTTAAAAAAATATTTTCTAATTTCTGTCTTTGAGTATTAGCAATAGCATTTAATCTATTATTTTGCCGTAAAGTAACACCTTCATTCAAGGCGGCTTTAATTCCAGCTATGTTGTCCCCATAAGATTTAAGAGCATTTGAATATCGTTGTATAGCACCTGCTTCCATTTTTTATATATAATTATAAAATATTTTATTATTATATAATAATAATTATGATAAAAAATAAAAAATATGTTCCCGATAGTTTATCCAAAAAAGATAAAGCTAAACAAGTTAAATCAATAAAATCTGGTAGTTTAGAGGATAGACCAAAAGTTGATTATCCAAGTAAAAGAAGCCAATATGTTATTAAATTTGAAAAAAAATATAATCGTCCAATTACTGATTTACAATATATTTATAAAAATATTATTTCTAAAACTGGTGTTGATAAAATATTTGAAAAAGGATTAGCGGCTTATAGTTCTGGAAGCAGACCAAATACCACAGCATCTGCTTGGAAATATGCAAGATTAGCAAGTGTTATTGTAGGCGGTCCAGCAAGAAAAATTGATAATAAAATATGGGAAGAATATAAAAAATAAAAAATTAAAGTAGAACACCTGATTTCTTTTTTGGAGCTTTTAACATCATTTCTTCATAATCTTTTTTTTCTTTAACAAAATCAATCGGCTTTGATGGTTCTTTTGATTTGGATGCGTATCTACCTAGACCGAAAATTCTTTTTTCAAAATTTCTTTGTTTTTTAGAATCTTCTCTTGCTCGTTTGTCGTTTTCTTTTCTCATTTCTTGTATTTGTTTAGATTTTATTCTTTTGGGTTCTTCTTTTTTTTTAGGTTCTTTTTTTGACGCTGATTTACCTTCTTTTACAAATCTCTCTAAATCTGATTTTTTTAATTTAGAATATCCTTTTAAACCTTTCTTTTTTGCTTCTATTTGTAATTCGCAAACAGTAGGCATTATATATTTATTAAATATTAAAAATAAAAAAAATTTATAAAAATTAAAAAAATTTATAAAAATTAAAAAATGTATAAATTTGTAAAAATTATAAAAAGAAAAAAATATTTATAATATATAAAGATGGATTTGGATATTTTGCCCCCCGATAGTGATGTATTCCATAAAAGCGAAAAAAAAACCAGTACTAAACAAAAAGATCATCTTATTCGTGCGAGAGAAAAAGCAAGAGAAACTATTGAAAGAAGAAGAAAGCTTGATAAAGAAGCAAAAGAAAAAGCAATAGCAGAAGAAAAAAATGAAGAAGTAGAAGAAGAAGTTGAGGAAGAAATTGAAGAAGAAGAACCAAAACCAAAATCAACTAAAAAAAAAGTTGTTAAAAAGGTAGAATTAACAGAAGAAGAACAAGAATTAAGACGTTTTGAAAAATTTATGAAAAATATGAATCATTATGAAAAACTTAAAGAACAGAAAAAAAAAGATGATGAAGAAGCTAAAAAAATCAAAGTTAGTTTTACACAAGAAGAATATGATGAATTATTAAAAATATTGGATGAAAAAGAAAGTAAAGAAAAAAAAGAACAAGAACTCAAAGATGCAATACCAACTGCTCCTAAAAAACAAGATGAAAATGATTTACCACAAAGTGTTTATCATTCTTTAAGACCAAGACCAGTAACCAGAGGAAGATTTAGATAAATATTTATTTTTGAATTCTTTACATATTGTTCCCCTTATTTTCATTATTTCTCTCTATGTTTTTCTTTTCATCTAAAATTTTATCAATTTGTTTTATAACTTCTCTTATTAATTCATCACGATCACCCATTCCGTTTTTATTAAAGTCAGTTTCGTTTTTTACAAATCTACTAACACAAGAACCCATTATAATATTAAATTATAAAATAATATATAATTTTTATAATTTAATTTTATTTATTTGAGAGAAAAATGCAATTTTTCTTTATTTATTGAGCCATAATAACACTTGGACCTTGCTGTATCATAACATTTCCATTTTTGAGTGAAAATCCCTTTACTACTTCGCTAAAATAATAAGCATTATAAGCAAAATTTGTATTAGCATTATTTGCAAATTTTCTATGGATTACTTCAATAGGTTTTTGATTAATATATATAGCATCATCATTTGATGAACCGGGCATAGTAGAAAGATTAACTGCGGCGAAGTGTTGTCCTCCGGCTAATTCGGTTGGTAATAAACCACCAAATAATTTATATGTGCCTTTTTTACCTGTGGTTGCGTCTGTCTGTGTTAAATCTAAAACACTTTCGCTAAATGGAAGAGCATTTGCATCATCGTTGAAAGCACCCGTTTTTTCTGTATAAGAATCACGAGAATATAAACCAGTGTGTAAGTATACTGGTGAATTATAAACTTGTTTTGCTTCTTCTGCTTTTAAACCTGGATTGGTTATTGGTTCTGGGAAAATTAGAGCATCATTTACACGAACATCAAATGTATTGTTTTTGGGTGTAGCCAACATAGCATATTTACCATAGAAGGGATTATAGAATTGTGGATCTTTTGCAACTTGAACGCCACCAGTTAATGACTGGCGATTACTTGCATTAAAGCACCAGAATATATTTTTAACTGAAAAACCACTTAAAGGAAGCTGATGGATTACTTCTTTTTCAACAACTGCACCGGCTCCGACGTCTTCCTGTTCTTGCATAGATGCAACATTAGAAATAACATCAGTATATCTTAAAGCCATCCCACGTGTCGCATCTGTCTGTCTGTCAACATCTTCCATACGTTCATTTGCATAATAGATTGTATCAACATACATAAGGCAACTTTCTTTTACTAATGAACAAGTATGTAGCTGTTTTACTGGTGGATTTGCACTATTGGCTTCAAAAACCGCTAATGTTCCAACACCATTAACAGCAGTATCAGTAGCTGATGTTTGTTTATTAAATTCTATATCAACAACAACTTCCTCATTCATCAAAAAAAGTGGTAATTCAATACTTTCTAAAATTGGGAATAATTCACGTAAATATATAGTCCAGCAAGGCGTTGTGTCAGCAGAACTTCTTAATTGCATATCATTTGGAAGTACACTTGTTTCTGGATTTAATGTATTAGAAGCTATTTCTACACCGGTAGGTTGGAATTTTCCTACATCTTCATTTGCATTTACTCCACCACTTGTAGAACCAACTTGTAATGGAACAAGAGTATTATTTATTCCTTTCATAAATCTAACATAATTAGCTCTAAAACTTGGTGTATTATAAGCGTGGGTCATAGAACGATAATATGCTAAATCATTTATTTCACAAATTCGTTTAGCACCAACACGTAATGTGGCTTTTTTTATTAATGAATATATACCAGAACCTATTGGAAGGAAACCTACTCCTCCACTTGTAACTAACTGAAATTGTATACAAGTATCACGTGATAAGATGCCTTTATTTTCAAAAACAAAACGAGCATTATTATCATTTATGGTAATAGGTTCTAATGTGCTTGTTTCAACTTTCATAACCGCTGGGATGTCATCAGTTTTACCGAGAATTTGATCGCTGGGTTTCTCCATATTTATATATTAATAATAAAATATTTTTTTATTAATATATTTTTTAAATTTAATTATTTATTCTATTCAACAACGTTGACACCGGTAGGTGAATATTCTGCAACATTTCTACAACGGACAAAAGTAAATAAACTATTAGCAGTAGTATCATCTAAACCAGATTGAATACGGATCGCATATTCTCTATCTTTGAAATTTGCTCCTTGTTTTTCACTATCCATAGGTACTCCTAAAATGAATGCACTATCTGGATCAAGAGCCATAGGATAAGGTAAACCAACTTCTTGTTTAGCACCGGCAAAAGCTTTTTGATTATTAATTCCTACATTAGACATAGGATTTAAAGAAGAATGTTGATTCTCATATAATGTAACTGAATTTAAAGCTGGTTCAGCGATCATACTTTGAGGGTTTTTATCAATACCTTCTTTTTCACTATCTAAAACAAAATTGTATGGGAAAAGCTCACCAGCCCTCATATATTGAACTGTTCTAATATCTTTCTTTGTACCAGCGGGGGCTTCTGGTCCTGATAAACGGAAACTATCATTACCACGATTATTGACTTCGCTGGAAGGTATAAGAGTATGGGTTACTGATATAGCATTTCTGCATCCAAGACGTAAATTAACAGTAGTATCACTTGCAAGTATAGTAGAATGCATAGATTGAATTGTATTGAATCCTAAAAGTCCAGAACTTGGTAATCTGTTAAAGAATTCAGCTGATGGTTTTACTAAATCAAATGTTAAAAATACATTTTGTAATTCATAAGAATAATTAGTAGTAGATAAAACTTCTGTTTTATTACCATCAAAATCATATAAAGCAAATGGCTGACTGACTGCCGCATTTTGAGCTAATAAAATATTCAATTGGATGCCGTGAAAGCCCTTTGAGCTGATATTCAAAGGCATATCGCCTAACATTCCAACTTCAATTGGTATTGAGAAATTAGTTTCAACATTTGCGGCACGGCAAGTTGCGACTGATTTAGAACCTAAAAATGGATCATTAAGATTTAATCCATTATTGTAATCAAAAGAATTATTCATAAATGGTTTAGAACTTGCTAAATATCTATTGTAGTTTCTTACAGTTTCAAGGTTACGTCCATTTAAAGTTTGGATAGTTACTTCATCAATACAAGATGCTAAACCTACTCTATTATTTATTGTAGAGCCATTATTTGGTGAAGCAACGGCAGATGGAAGATTTACCGGTTTAGCATTTGTATTATCCTTTAAAACAAAAGTTCCATTCAATTTCAAGGTCTGTGGTAAAAGAAATGCATTTTGTCTTGCTATTACGAAATTGATTTGAGGAAATGTAAGTGCAGAGAATTTTGAGCCAGAAGGGCTATTATTTGGGTGAATTGATACTCTGTGGCGATTGGCGTTTAACGGAACACTCATCTTTTTATATATTATTATAAAATATTTTTTTAATAATATATATTTTTTTAATTATTAATTTAGTTGGCTATTTGAATACCGCCACTTGTTACTAAAATAGAGCGGATATGATGTATAAAGTGAACTACAAGTTTTGGGAAGGTTTGCTGTGTATCATATTCAGCTTTTAATGTTAAATCACCAGCTTCCATTAAATTAAAATACATATCATTTCTTGCGAACTGGCGACCAACTGCGAAATTCATTAATACTCCATTTAAAGAAGACAATTCCATATCAAAACCTTCTACTGCTTTAATTAATTCATTAATATGTTGAGTTTGAATTAGTGGATCACCAAGTGATGCTTTTTCTACTAAAACCTTTCTCTGGGGTTGTAATCCCATAGAACCAATATCATATTGATAATTTGTAATATTATCTGGTCGTCCACGTAGCGATTGAGCCGCAACTGATATTTGATCATTTTGGTTAAGAAAAACTGATATTATGGATAATGCTTTGCTAATATTTGGTCCATTTGAAATTAGTTGACTTGTTGGACCTTGAAGTGCTTGTAAATTGACTAATCTTGTTTGGGTAGTGGCTAAATCTAATCTATAACCACTTGAACTATTTGCCGCTCTTAAATCATCTGCTACTTGTTTTTCATCAATATCTACTCTTTTAACGTTATATTGAAGATTTTTAATAGTAAAATCAACTTTGGATGATGCCGCATTAAGTAATGTTTGTTTTTTAGGTATAGCATCACGTTCAACTAATGCTGGGGTATAACCATTTATTCTGTCAGCTTCTTCTACATATAAAGCATAACCATCTAAATTATTAGAAAACATATAATTCTGTGTTAAAATTGGATCTTTTCCGCCAGTTAATCCAGCCACAGCTTTTTCATTTCCTACGCCACCTACAAGCTGTGATTGTAATGGTAAAAAGAAAATTCTTGCACCTTTATCTAAATCAGTACCACCGGGTACATTATCAATTTTTGTAATTACACCAATTGCTTTTTTAGAAGCAGTAGTTTGTTTTAAATCTGTAATGAAAAGTTTATCACCAACACTAAAAGGCATTACTACATTAGGGAAAGCAGTAGTTGCTCCAAAACCCATTCCATCACCAGTTACTTGATTTAATATATTAAATGGGCTACGTGCAGTTCCATTACCAAAATATGTAATATCTTCTGGGGCTGATGGACTTGTGGCTCCGGCTAATTGATGAGAAACATTTACTGCTCCTAAATCAATAAAATATTCATCATTTTTATCACTAATTAAAAGTCCACCTAAAAGTTGATTACCAGCTTTAATAGTAATTGTAGCTGGGGCTGGGGCTGGTTCAGGTGTTGTTACAGTTGGTGTTCCTAAAACTATTGATTCTCCCGCTTCTGGTGGCACATTTCCATTAGCAGTACAATACCATTTGGCTTCTTCAACGGCACCGGTTGCCGCATCTACTAATGTAACTTCTACAAAACCAATATGTGTTCCGCCGACTGTTGCAGTATAAATATGATTATTTTGATAATTTTTTCCACCCGCTGTAATGGTAAATGGATTTAGTTTTGGATCAGCTCCGTGTGCCGCTTGTGTTGATTCAACCATAAGATTCATATTTTTAGGCATTACGCCATTTGCAGAACCAACACCCATAGAACCAGTAGTAAATTCTAATGCACGTCTATAATCTTCCATTTGTATTTCTGTTCGTAAACCATTAAATACAGCACAAGGAATAAATTGGTGATTATCATAAAAATCTGTTTTTATAGTTCCACTAAACTGAACTGATTTGGCGACATCTGGGGCTACGACTGTTCCGGCGATGTAATTTGCATTATCCGGTTTCCAATATAAATTTTGATCTATTGATTTATTTGGCTGGACGCCTTCAAATTCTGCTCTGTAATTATCAACAGATGTGGTTTTTGTATATTGGAATTTTTGGGCTACTAATGTATTATATTGTAAAACTTCTTCTAAAAGATGAGAATTAGTAACGTCATAAGTTCTAATAAGGTTAAATAGCGAATGACAACCAGCATCACGACTTGGGATTGGGTTTCCACGACCACTCATAGTTATTGAGAAAGAGAAATTAGATTGCGATGGAAGGAAATATCCAACATAGTTTGGAATTAAAAATCTAACATTTCTATTTTGATTTTCACGTGTTATATCTTTTTGATTTTCTGGTTTTATAACCAAAGTTTCACTAACGATCGGCATACTTTTGGGAACGTCTGTCAAATCCATTTTATATATTAATAATAAAATATTTTTTTATTAATATATTTTTTAATTTAATTAATTTTGATTTTGGAATTGAATTTGCGATGAATCTAATTCAATAACTTTTCTTTCACAAGATATGCAACCTAATTGAATTTTATTACATCTACTTTTTAAAAAATATGTAAGGACAAGTCCACCACAGGCGGATAAAGCACCAATTAATGTTATAAAAAATGTTGAATGTTTTTCTAAAAAGTCAGCTTGTGGACCACACGTTAAAGTTGGATCTAAACATTCAAGAGGGCATAATATTAATTCTGGTTTTGTTGAACTTGTAGACATATTAAACATATATTATAATAATAATTACATATTATTTTCTTTTTCTTCATTTTCTTCCAGAGGATTTATTCTAAATATTAATTCTGTTGGATGTCTTAAACCTTCAACTATTCTACCAGTTGCGATTTCTCTTAATCTAAATGATAAATTATATAAAAATTGTTCTGTTGGAAGATTACATCTTACTGGTTGACTATATGGGGCATTATATCTAAAATCTATTTTTGGTTTAGTAGAAACAGTTTCATCTTCAAGTGATGGGATTACTCCAACAATAGGTAATCTTGAACCAACACCAGTTTGACTATCCCTTACATCAAAATCTTTTGCTATATAACCATCAATTGGAATATTATTAATTTCTACTGCAACTGTTGGAATATTTGCTAAAACGCTTGTAGAAGAAGCACCAACAAAATTTTTTGGTGATGTAAATTCTTCTTCTGCTGAATAAGCACTATGTAAACCAATTACTGCTCCTAATGTTGCTCTAATTGGTGGAACTTCTTGTTGTCTAATTTCTCCATCACTTAAAGGATAAGCTGATGCATTTGAAACTTCTGTAAAACCAGTTTTTTTAGTTTTTAAAACTATTTGGGGTCTATGATTATTTCCTAAACTTGTAGGAAAAGTAAAAATACTTGGTTGGGTTGCATCAGCTGTTTGGAAAACTAAATTTTTAGCATAATTACCATCGGTCCCCATAATTACTCTTTGACCTTGTCTATAACTTGCACTTCTTGGATAGGTAGTAAATATACCTTTGATTTCAGTTGTTTCATTCTCGGGAACTACATTATTTAATAATGGTGGATATTGACTTATACAAGGATGCATAGGAAATAAACGTGGTTTTGTTGTAAATTCAAATTTCTTATTTCCAGCTATTTTATTACTTGTTTCTAAAAGTGTAATTTCTTCTTGGAAAGAAGCTCCGGCATCAGTTGAAAAACTACATTTAATTACTTGCTGATATATTTGTTTTTGTTCTATTGAAATTTTAATTCTTTGGTCTTTATCTGGTGCCGCAAAAGCCGCAGTCCAATTAGTAGGGGCTGATCCACTTGTATATGATAAACTATTCCACGTTTTGGGTCTACCTTTTACTAATAATTGTTTAAAATCCCTTTCATCGCCACTATTTCTAAATGTAGAACTTATAGATCCTTCATCACCAAAAGTTGTTTCCTCTGGTTGAAACTGAAATACAGAAAATTCTACGTGAGAATCATTTGTTCTTGTTAAAGGGACAACTTTAACTGAAACATCTTTACTATATTGAACTGGAAATGGAATACTATTTCCATAATTATCATTTATACCATTTTGAATAGCTTGGAACACTTGGTCGTTTACAATCCCGACTTCCGTTGGTAAATATTGAAATGCTGTTTGCACTTCTTCAATTAATCCTTGATTTCCAAGCATTTTACTATCACCTATATCCAAGAAACTACATAAATTTGTTACTACTTCTTCATTTGTTGCGGTTCCGCCCGATGTTACAAATGTTGCTGGATCATTCAAAAATAATTCACCACCAGCTGGGTCAGCAGTTAATGCAATATGTTCTCCTCCATCAATTAAAACAACATCAGTTGGAATACCATTACTATCAACAGCTTCAATTCTGTAAACTGGTGTTTTATAGTGAGTTTCACCTGTTCCTAAATCTATTAATTCTCCTTGTTTAGAAGCAACAAATGCTGGTAAACCAAAACTTCTTTCATTCATTCTTCCAATAGTTCCTGGTATATAACTAATTGATGTTCCTTTGACTTCTGGAAGTGGTCCATCTTGTAAAATATTACTTGAATTAAGAGTTTCATCATCTTTAACTTGTAAACCTATAACTAATGGGGAAGTTGATAATCTAAATTTAAGTTTTTCTGCTTCAAGTTCGTCTTGAAAATGTAATGTAGATTTTGCTACTTCCGCTGGTGAGCCACCAATTTCTATTCTAAATGCTCTTGCATCTATTGGTTGAGTTGTTGTATTTTTATCAAAAATCATATTTCCTCCAAATGTATTTTTATATAATTCTTGTCTACGATCATCAAATACATCCGCAACATCGCTTGGTGGAAAATTGATAGTAAATTTTCCTCTTGTATATGGCGGTCCAGTTAGATTTGCATTTGCATTAGGGGCTGGATTAATTAATATACCATTTTTTTGGCTATGTTTTGAAACAACACCAGCTGTGCTGGTATAATTAAACATCATAACATCTTTTACAAAACTTTCTTCAAAAACAGATGGATCATATTGTGTTCCATCTACATCGCTTTCTAATGTTAAATAAACATCGTCGGCTACTGTGGATGGTCCATAAACACCACTTGTTTGAAAGACAGGCACCGGTGATAGTATGTATTCAACACGTCCACCAGCTTCAAATAATCCTACTTCTTTAATAGCAGTATTTGTATATGTTTCTGGGTTTTCAAAACCTGTATCTAAACCAGCAAAAGATGCAAATGATAAATTATCATTATTTGATCCTAAAAGATCTTGTAAATTTTCAGTAGTTTCAATTGCTTCATTACCTTCTCCAATTGTATCATATTTAGCTTCTAAACTAATACTATCATTTAAAATATCAAATTTATAATTATTTTCAAATCCATTATGTAATAATCTAACTTCTGTAATTTCTGCTATTGTATCTAAACCAGGTGTGCTTACTGTTGTAAATGTTATAGTAAATTTATTAGTTCCATCAACGCTACAAGACCATCCACGCCACGCATTACAAGGTGTAGCATCATTTAAAGCACGTGCTATTTCAATTGCTAAATCTGCTAATGTATAAACACCTGATTGTAATTCAGCAGTATAAGCTTCACCAGCATCTATTGGTCCCAATCTAAAAAGTAAAAGATTATCTGGTTCAGTTATTGTAATTTTATTTTCTTTACGAATAATTGAGCTGACAAGTTCAATTTCAAATTTTTTTACTCTTACTGGTTCTTGTAATTGATTTTGAAACATAGAAGCGGTTAAATCTATGTTTTCATTACTATCTTTTTGAGCGGAAGCCACACAAAGAAACATTTATTATATCTAAATATTTTAATTTTTTTAAAATATATATTTATATTATAAAAAATGAAATTATTAAAAATTTCAAAAAGTGATAAACCACAAAAAAAATATGTTGCT
>MDTB01239754.1_pt1 | contig 12602 bp, 14 predicted proteins | sample 811161 | NCBI WGS metagenome assembly MDTB01 (sample SAMN05326650, study PRJNA326480) | marine metagenome | isolation source: seawater | place: Mediterranean Sea | collected 2009 | reverse complement strand
TCTTTTCCATCCTCAAATAGTTCACTTAAGTTTGATCCATAGTCATTTAAAAGACATGATCCCATTCCAGTCACTTCCAATTTATCCGGAGTTAAGTCTTGATCAAATAGATTATATATGTGAAAATTTGATTTATTTTTTTAAAGAAAACAATTCATGAAAAACTACAGGCTTTTAAGAGTTAATGGGGTTTTCCATGATACGTTAATTCAGGATATCTTAATAAGAAATAAAAACTTTAATTCATTACTATATAGGGATGCATTAAAGATTTATGAAAAAAATTCCTTTGTCTATTCATTTTCATTTACTAATGAACTTCAAAAATTAGGAAATGAAACAATTGAAATTCTAGCTGACTTTAAGGAATTACAGGCACTATGGGCAAAAGAGAATAACTTTAAATTTAGTAAAGATAATTGGGTGGGAGAAATCTTATTTGAGCAAATAAGGCTTTTTAAGCCAGATATAATTTACTTTCAGAGCCATCATTTTTTACATTCATCAAGGTTATTTAAAAAAAAAACTACATCAAACACAATAGAGCTAATAAAATCCAAATTTAATTTTATAAAAAAAATAATTGTCTACTCAGGTTTTCCTACAGACTATAAACTAGTATTAGGTGCGGATATGGTTTTTTATTCTCCACCATCAATACAAAAATTTTTTAAAAAAGCAGGTATAAAATCATATTTGATGTATCATTATTTTGATGAGAAAATCTTTGATAAAATAAAACTACAAAATAGGCAAAAAAAATATAATCTTACATTTCTTGGTTCATCAAGATATCCAGAAACAAGATATTACTATTTAAAAAGTATATTGGAAGAATTTGATATAAAGATATGGTTACATGAAAATTACAAAAAAACAAATAATAGCATTAATATTGATAAAATTTCTTTAAAACAATTTGTAAAAGAATTTATTATTATCACATCATCTAAAATTAATTATGATATAGTCGAAAAATTAAGAACATTGAAAATTTATAATACAAAATATCATAATTTTATCAATCAAATTAGAAGAAAGATATTAACTAATCAAACTAACTCACAAGCTTCTTTAAAAAAAGAATTTGCTGAAAAGTGCAAAAATCCAGTGTTTGGATTTGAATATTACCAAATTTTAAATAATTCTAAAATAACTTTAAATATGCATGCTGATTTAGCAAATGGATGTGTTGGAAATATGAGAATGTTTGAAGCAACTGGAATGGGATCATGTCTTTTAAATGACTATGGATCAAACTTAAGTGAACTATTTGAGGATGGAAAAGAAATAATTACCTTTAAATCAATTAGTGATGCAAAAGATAAAATTCGTTATCTTTTGAATAATCCAAAAGAGGCAGAAAAAATTGCAAAGGCAGGGCAAATAAAAACACTTCAAAAACACACAACTAAAAATAGGTGTGAGTTTTTGAATGATATAATTAATAATGACAATTAATTTGTATAGTTCTATAAAATAAAAATTATAACGACATTTCCATTAATGAGGTTTAATAATGAATGAAAAGCTTGTAATTCATCATGTTGGGGGAAGATCAGGAACGATCAATTTTCCAGTAACCGAAACTTTTGAGGAAGACCTTATTAATATTATTTATGACGCAGATGAAAATTGTATACAGCAGATAAAAGAAGTCTGGAAAAATAGAAGATGTGAAACAAAAGTAATGAATTATTGTCTGTCAAATAAGAATAAAAAAAGTTCATTTTTTGTAAATCATGATCCCAACACTTCATCTTTTCTTAAATTTAATAAATTATATGAAAACTATTATTATGTATCAAAATTTAAAAATGAAAATATAGACTACATTTTTAAAGATACTATAAAAAACATCAAACAAGTAAATTTACAAACATCTTCATTGCAAAATTTAATAAAAGAAAAAATAGTACCTGTACCTGATTTTATTTCTTTAGATACTCAGGGTTCTGAGAAAATGATTTTGGAGGGTCTAGGGGATTATTTGTCAAATGATACTCTTGCTGTTTTTTTGGAAGTTGAATTCAAGCAAATATATGAAAACCAGCCTTTATTTGAAGATATCATTTTATTTTTAAAAGAATTTCATTTTGAGTTATCTTTTCTTGAAGTTTTTAATTCATATCAAAATAGAGGTAAATCTGGAATAAGAACTAGCGGTGTGCCAATGTTTGGAGAGGCACTTTTTATAAAGAAACCAAATAAAGTTAAAGGCAATAAAAAAGAAAAAAATTTAAAACTAAATAAATTATGTTTTATTTCAGCTATGTATAATAATCTTGAAAATATTGAAATTTGTATGTTTGAAAAAGATTTTTTACCTATTGAAAATTCTGGAAAAAAATATTTACAATTTATTTATGATTTGTCAGAGGCAATAAAAAGATCTGAACATAGGAAAAATAGAAAATTTTCTGATATTTGGACATTTAACAAAAGTCAGTCACGTTTTAAAATTAAAAAAGATACAACTACAAAAAAATTTTTTAAAAACACATTTATATTAAAACACATTTTCCTTTTTCTAAGACAATCGAAGGGCTTTTTTATAAATAATTTTTACTCATTAAGACAAATTTTAACAAATTTCAAAATTAATTTTCTTATTTTTATAAAGTATAAATTAACTCCTGTAGAACAAGTTTTGCTTAAGTATAAACTTAATAATTTATTCTTAGAAATTATGAAAAATAGAGTAAGAGATAGAAGCAATTAATGAATATAAATATAGAAGATTTTTTAATATCCAAAGATGATAGCATTAAAGATGCAATATCTATAATTAATAAAAATCGAGGACAGATTGGCCTTGTAATTGATAAAAATCAAAAATTAATTGGTACAATTACAGATGGTGATATTAGAAGAGCACTTCTAAAAGGTAAAAAATTAGAGGAAAATGTTAACAAAATTTACAATCAAAGGTTTCACTCTGTTAACCCAAGTATTTCTCGTAATAAGATCCTCGAATATATGACAACTGAAAAACTTCACCAAATGCCAGTTGTAAATGGAAATGGCAAATTACTAGATCTAATTTTGCTTGACGATTTTTTTCAACCAAAATCTTTCCCTAACCTGGTAGTTATAATGGCAGGCGGTTTTGGAAAAAGGCTTGGAAAATTAACCTCAAAAACACCAAAACCTCTTCTTCCAATTGACGGTACACCAATGATTGAGATTATTATTAGGAGGTACAAACAAGCAGGTTTTAAAAACTTTTTGATCTCAGTTAATTTTGAAAAAAATAAAATAATTAAATTTTTGGGGAACGGGTCAAAATTTAATTTAAATATTAAATATATAGAAGAAAAAAAGCCTTTGGGAACGGCTGGATCACTCTCACTAATTAAAAAACATGGTGATATACCTTTGATTGTAACAAATGGTGATGTTTTAACAAAAGTTGATTTCTCTAAACTTTTAGAGTTTCATCAAATAGAAAATTCTGACCTTACTATAGGCTCTGCGCAAATTCAAACAAAAATACCTTTTGGAGTTCTTAAATTAAAGAACAATATTGTTACCTCAATAATTGAAAAGCCCATAATTAACAATTTTATTAATGGTGGTATTTATGTAATTAACACTAATATTTTAAAACTAATTAAAAATAATGAACATTTAGATATGAATGAGTTTATTAATATTGCACTAAAAAATAAAAAGAAGATTAAAGCGTTCCCTTTGCATGAGTATTGGATAGATACAGGACTTCCAGAAACTTATAACCAAGCTATGCAGGATTGGAAGTGAAAATTCTTACCGTTATATCTGCAAGAGGAGGATCTAAAAGGATACCAAATAAAAATATTAAGGAATTTGTTGGAAAACCTTTAATTGCATGGACTATAGAGGCTGCATTGAAATCTGAGATTTCTAAAAAAATTATTGTTAGTACTGATGATCAAAAAATTGCTGATATTTCAAAAGAATATGGAGCAGAAGTACCATTTTTAAGGCCGCCTCATTTAGCTAAAGATGAAACTCCTGGAATAGATCCAGTTCTTCACGTGATTTCAGAGATATCTGGCTATGATTGGGTTTTACTTTTGCAGCCAACTTCGCCATTAAGAAATCATAAAGATATAAAAAATATAGTAAAATTTTCAAAAGATAATAATTTTTCTTCAGTTGTTTCTGTAAGCAAAGTGTCAATTAAACCACATAATTTATATAAAATAAAAGATCATTACTTAGTTTCTCAATCAATTAAAAAAGCTAAAAAACTTGATGATGATATTTTTATCATTAATGGTGCAATGTATTTGTCAAAGTCAGAATTAGTAATTGAAAAAAAATCATTTGTAACTAATCAAACCATTGGATATGTTATGCCAGAAGAAAGATCTATAGACATAGATACAATTTATGATTGGAAAATTGCTTCATATCTAAAAAAAAATGTCACAGAGAAATAAAATTTTTATTACAGGTGCAGAGGGGTTTATTGGATCTCATTTAACAGAGAAACTAGTTAATGAAGGGTTCTCAGTAAAGGCTCTAGTATTATATAATTCTTTTAATTCAAATGGATGGTTAGACACCATTGATCCAAAAATAAAGAAAAATATTGAAATTGTTTATGGTGATATTAGAGATCAGAATAACATAAGAAGTTATATGAAAGATTGTGAAATAGTTTTTCATTTAGCAGCTTTAATAGCTATACCATATTCCTATATTTCTCCAGAATCATATATTGAGACTAATGTAAAAGGCACATTAAATGTTTTATTGGCTGCAAGAGATAACGATATTATTAATTTTATTAATACATCTACCAGTGAAGTTTATGGTTCTGCTATCTATGCTCCAATAGATGAAAGTCATCCCTTTCAACCACAGTCACCGTATTCAGCCTCTAAAATTTCTGCAGATCAAATTTCCATTTCTTTTTTTAAATCATTTAATATGCCTGTTAACATTATAAGGCCTTTTAATACCTATGGTCCACGTCAGTCAGCACGGGCTGTTATCCCTACAATAATTACTCAACTTTTAAACAAAAACAAAAAAATAAAATTAGGTGATACAAGGCCAACCAGAGATTTTAATTATATTGATGATACTGTATCCGGTTTTATATCTGCAATTAATGTTAATAAATTTGGAGAAACATTTAACATTGGAAGCAATTATGAAGTTTCAATTAAAGAAACTTTTAAAATTAAAACAGTCAATTACATTAGAATTTTTCAATCTACCATCTTGCCTAGGACGAATATTTACAGAAGGGATTTTAAAAAGTGCTGACTCTAAAACTCCACTTGAAGAATTTCCTATCATAAATATAGATTTAGAAAGTAAATTAAAATAATTTTCAACTCCTAAGTTTGGAATATATTTAGTATTTTGAATATTGTTGGATGTGAATCCTTTTATTTTCTTGTTAAAAGAAACGCCTAATGGGTCTTGATTGCTTGCCGTAAAAATAAAAAAAATATCTCTAAATGCTTTTATGGCTGAAAATAATTCTTTAATATCATTATCAAATTTATTATGAATTTTTGTAACGGGGTGAAAGCAAACCATTGCAATAGGTTTGTTTATTTCCTGACCTACTATACTGAAAATATTCTTTTTTTTTGATTTTTTATAAAAATAGAAATTTTCTATTGAAAGCGAACCTGTGACAAATATATTTTTTTTATTTATGCCAAGGCGCATAATTTTTTTTGCATGCTCTGGTAGTTTAGGAAAATGGAATGAGCTACATATTGTAATGATGTCACGGAATGTATTATCCAATGATCCTAACGAAGTATCACCACCAGAAATATGAAATATAGGTATATTCAAAATTTTAGCAGATTGTACAACACCTAGTATTTCAAATCTATCTCCTAAAACTAAAAGAGCATCCGGTTCTTTCTTTTTGATATATTTTGTTGCCTCACTTATACACAGTCCTAGGGATTTGCTCATTCCATAGTTATCATCATCGTAAGGATCATAAGTATTAATCCTTTCAATGCAATTAATCCCAAGTTGTTCTAATTTTTCAAAACCATTTCCATAACTTGAAACATTATGACTTCCAATAGCTAAAATAGATAAATCTAAGAGTTTATTTCGATGAATTTTGTCTAATGTGTATGACAGGAGATCTATTTCCGATCTTGAACTTGTTATACAAAGAATTTTTTTTTTTTCATTTAAAGTTTTCCCATTTGACAGGTGAATCTTTATAAACTTTTTGTTTGATTTCCATACCGACAACAATTTTTTTCTCTTTAGGCTCTAATCCTAATGCAGGTCTTTTTATTTTAATATCACTATTTTTTAAAATATACCCTTTCTCAAAAGTCTTTGAATAAATTAAGCCTCTTCTTATTAATTTTACATTTTTTCTTTCCTCTGAAGTAGGTTTTTTTATTTTTGATCCTAAAGATAATTCAACATTTCTTATTCCTTCAACTAGAAATTTAAATTCTTTTGGCTCCAATGATGCTTTATGGTCTGGGCCTTCCATATTTTTATCTAAGGTAAAATGTTTTTCTATTACTTTCGCACCAAGAGCAACTGCTGCCAATGAAACCTCTATTCCATTGGTATGGTCAGAATATCCAACAGGAAGTTGAAAAGATGATGCAATTGTTTGCATTGCATTTAAATTAACATTTTCAAAAGAACAAGGATATTCACTGGTACAGTGAAGAAGTGTTATATCTTTTTGGCTATTTTTGTATAAAGTATTTATCGCAGTTTCAATATCACCAAGTGTTGACATACCTGTTGATAATATAATCTTGGATTTTAATTTTGCAAGATAAGTTAAAAATTCAAAATTATTAATTTCAGAGGATCCAACTTTAATAAATTGTGGACCAATTTTTTCTAGTGTTTTTATACTTTTAATATCTTTTGGAGTAGAACTAAAAATTATTTTTCTTTTTTTTGAATGCTTAGCTAAATCATGAAATTGATCATCATTTAATTCTAATTTTTTCAACATATGTAATTGTGACTGTTTATCATTTTTATAGTCTTTTTGATAATTGAGCTTTTTTGAAAATTTGGAAATAACATTTTTTGCTTTAAAAGTTTGAAATTTTATTGCATCTGCACCACATTTTGAAGCCTCATCAATAAGTTTTTTTGCAATATTTATGTCACCGTTGTGATTAACTCCAGCTTCCGCAATAATAAAACACTTATTCATATTGAAATTTAATCTATTTGTCATGTTCTATACATTTATGTTTTTTACTAGGTTATTTATTTTCCTGAATAATGCATTATAACTATCAATTTTTTTTATACCAAAATATTTATATACACCAAACTCATCCCATCCAAAAATATTATTTAGATCTTTCTTTTCATAAGAAATAGACATTAGACCAAGTAAAGATGCATAAACGAGAACTGAACTTGCAATACCAATAACTAAAGATTTAGTTTTCATATCTTCAAATATGGTTTTTTCACAATTAGAAATTACAGTATTTGATAATAATTGACCATACTCATCTAAAATATTAGATCTATTTTCACTTGGATGCGGTCTAAGAAAAAGTTTAATTTCTAATTTTTTACAAATAGAAATAATGTCTAATAATATTTCTTTTTGTGTAACTTCAGTGTTAAGAAATCCTTTATGACCATTTAATTTCGCTCTTGTAATTGGTGGAGAAAGAAATAATAGATTTCTTAAATTATTTTTTTTATACTCGAAATTTTTTTTATTATAATCCACAAAATAATTTTTTGTTAATTTTAAATTACATTTTCTATGTAAATTAAGATTTTCGGCAATGGACATACTAAGTTCATCTCTAAAAATTAGTTGATCAGGAAGGTTTGATTCCCAATTTTTTTTTGGGTAGTCAAAAAAAATTCTGTAATCACACCAACTATCAATATAAACGGAAGAATGAACATTATATTTTTTTTGCTTTTTTTATTGCAATTTTCCAATCATCATTTTCCCAGCTTATTGAAGTAATAATATTTGATATATCACTATCCCAATCATCAATAGAATATTTGAAATCATTTTTGACAAGCTTCTGTTTTCTAAAGATTTTTATCGCAGGGCCGCTAAGATAATAAATTTTTTTTTTGTTAGGAATTGAATTTAAATAAGCAGATAAACATTCTGCTCCCCCTGCATCATTTGAGATAATTGCAGTTTTCAATAATTATTTCTTTCTTTAATCAATATAATTTTGGTAAATCAATACAAATCATTTAAGTTAATCTTTCAACAAAAGCAACATAATGTGTCCCTTTAACATTGCAATATTCATGATCCCACTTACCTATTTCATTAACCTTAACAGTTGAAGGAAATAATGTTGAGAAAGATTCTCGATTTTTGGGGATGAATAAATAATGATAAAGTTTAACTGTTTCATAAATTATATTATAATTATTAATATTATGATCTACTTTTGAATCTTCCATAAAATTTTTCCATATTTTTATGATTTGATAAATTTACTAGACCTTCAACTATGAAACAATATTTTTGAGTTTCCAATCATTTCCTTCCTTTTCCCATAAATGTGGAGACCTCCAAGAATCAACTATTTCCCAAAAATCATCCTCCTTTATGTTACAATAGTCTAAAAATACTTTGAAATGTTTTTTTGGCAACTCACCATCAAATTTTCTTACTAAAGCTACACCCTCTTCTCGAGTAATGTGGCCATCTCTAATTTCATGAGCAGCATCAGATGTAGCTCTGCCTAAACCAAATTTTATGTAAGCAAAGAAATTATGATATCCTGCTATTCTATCATCTAAACTTGCATATTTAGAATATGTTCCTTCAGAACGACCATCAGGCTCACATTCAAAACCAGTGTGTTCTGCGGCATAATAATAGTTTTCTTGTGGAATCCATTTTTTATAATAACTAAAAAAATGGTTTTCTAATCCTATTTCAGCGGCCTCTGTTTCTGATGGAGGATAATAAAACTTTAACTCTTCTTTTTTAACACCATAAGTTTCCCAATCTTGAGGTGAAATACCAGAAAAATAATGCTTAATCATATCATCGGATACATTATGAGTTGGCTTTTCTGCATTTTTCATGTCTCCACCATATTCTACTTCGCCATTTTCTCCGTACATCACAAGTGGAATTTTGTTTCTTATTGCTGTCCACATAGGAAAAGCCTTTTGCCCATATATAAATGGCTGAAAAGGGTCACCTAAAATTTCCAATGAAAGTTTAGTTAATTGCCTGTGCAGTTTCCCATTCGGTGTGCCCATTATATTATCGACACCAGAATGTATCAAATTTTGAAGATTTCTCCAGCCTACATCAGTAAATATATGAGGTGCCCAAGTTACTGTTAAAGGATTCATATTGTATTTATATTTAAGCATATGGGCTACAAAAATACTGTCTTTTCCTCCACTAGCAGGCACAACAACATCCCAAGTACCATCATTTCTTCTATGTTTATCAAGTAACTGAACTAATTCTCTCTCTCTCTTTTCCCAATCAGTATTTTGCTTTATTTCAGCAAATTGACAAGCCGTACATACACCTCTGGAATCAAAAGCTATCCTAGGTCTTTGATTAGAAATCACACATTTAGTACAGAATTTAACTTCTTTTGGTAAATTATATTTTTTTAATAAGTCATGTTTTTGCATTTATAAAAAACCTTTTGTAATTTTATATTGCAATAAAATTCGAAATTAACTTTAACCCAGTCTTCCCACTTTTTTCTGGATGAAATTGAACTCCAAAAATATTATCTTTTTGAACAATACTGACAAAATACGAATTACAATATTTAGTCTTAGCTACAATATTTTTCTCATCAATACAAGAACATTTGTATGAGTGTACAAAATAAAATTCATCACTAGGATGTATGCCTTCAAGTAACAAATTCTTTTTTAAATTTAGATCTTGAAACACAACTTCATTCCAACCAATATTGGGAAGCTTACATGAAAGTGATTTTTCTAACTTTTCTACATTACCTGAAAGAAAACTTAGACCTAAAGTTTCACCAAATTCAAAACCTTTTTCAAAAAATAATTGCATTCCTAAACAAATTCCAAGTATTGGCTTGTTTAGTTCATTAAAATAAGTAAGATCATCAATCATATTCTTTTCTTTAAGTTTATTTATTCCTCTTGGAAAGCTTCCTACACCAGGTAATACAATTTTATCACAACTTTTAATTTGATGAGGCTGACTTATTATTTGTACATTTTGTGTAAATAGTGAGAATGCATTTATTATAGAATGTATGTTCCCACAACCATAATCAATAATACCTATTTGCAAATTTATATTCCTTTATTCTTTGAAACTTGAATATTTTTTGAATCAAGATAATTTTTGACTTCTTTTATATTAGATTTATGATAATGCAATAAAGCTGCTATATTTATTCCATCTAGATTTCCTTTTTTTATTGCTTCATATACGTGATATAATTTTCCAACACCTCCACCTGAAATAATTGGCACTGAAATATCCTTAGATATTCTAGATAAAAAATCTATTTCTTGACCATTTTGCATTCCTTCACAATCTATTGATGTAACCATGATTTCTCCAGCGCCTCTTTCAATCGCTTCTTTTATCCATTCAGTTGCATCAAGACCAGTTTGCTGTCTACCGTTCTCTGTATAAACTTGGTAATAATTTTCCCATTCTTGAGGTTGCCCCATTGAAGTTTTAGTGACTGTCCCAAAAATATTTTTTTTAAAACTATCATCAGGCCATTTTTTGTAATCAATAGCGACGACAATATTTGATGAACCAAATATATTAGCTGCTTCTGTAATAAATTCTGGATTGCTAACCGCTTGTGTATTAATTGAAATTTTATCTGCACCAGCATTTAACAAATCATCTATATCTTTTAATGATCTAATTCCACCCGAGACAGTTAATGGAATAAAAATTTCTTTAGCTGTTCTCTTTACTATATCAATCAAATTATTTCTACCATATAAACTAGCAACAATATCAACATATAAAAGTTCGTCTGCGCCTTCCTGATAATATTTTGAAGCAAATTCTTGAGGATCTCCAATAATTCTTAAGCCATCAAGTCTTACTCCCTTCACCAATTTTGGTCCCTTAATATCTAATCTTGGAATTAATCTAATTTTTTTCATAAATAATCTATAAGAAAGAACTACTTGGAATATTAAGTGTAGATTTTTCAACTTTTATTGCATTTGTCAATGTTGATTTTGGATAATTAATAAAGGGTTTTAAATTACTCAGAATGTTCCACACAGGTCTGATAAATATATTATTATTATGAGCCTCTGATAAGAATTTATCCCTGTATTTGAAATCAACGTTATCAAGAAAAATAGTTTGTAACCAATAGTTACTTCGACAACCCTTTTTTTCTTCTAATACTCTAATATTTTCAAAGGTCTCAAATGCCTTTTTATACCTCAGATACAGCTTTCTTTTTTTTGATACAAATTTTTCAATATTTTCTAATTGTGCTAGAGCTAATGCTGCGTTTAAATTAGGCATTCTGTAATTATACCCTACCTCGTCATGTATAAATTCCCATTTATGAAAACGCTTTGCTGTTGTTGATAAGTGCTTTGCTCTCTTTGCTAATTCCTCATTATCAGTTAATATCGCACCTCCACCACCGGAAGTAATGATTTTATTACCATTGAAGCTTATCACTCCTAACTTTCCAAAAGTACCTGTATGTCTTCTTTCAATAAAGCTACCTAAAGATTCTGACGCATCTTCTACAATTGGTAGATTGAATTCTTCACCTATTTTCATTATTTCTTTTATTTTACATGGATGACCAAAAACATGCACAGGAATGATAGCACTAATTTTTTTACCAGTTTTTCTATTAACTAGTTCATTTTTCTTATTTTTGACACCTATTTTTAGTAACCAATTTCTCAATTTTATTGGATCAATACCTAGACTTTCTGTCTCTATATCAACAAAATGTGGTGTTGCTCCTGTATATAAAACTGAGTTTGCTGTTGCAATAAAAGTAATAGCTGGAATTACCACCTCATGATTTTCTTTTATTCCCAATAATCTTAAAGACAAATGAAGAGCTGAAGTTCCATTACATACTAAAATTGCATATTTACTACCAGTATATTTTGCTAATTCAATTTCAAGTTCTTCGACATAAAAACCAATTGATGAAACAAATGTGCTCTCAATACATTTATTTAAGTATTCTTTTTCATTTCCAATAAAAGATGGTTCATGAAGTTGAGCTGGATCTTTGCCTATAACATTTTGTATGACTTTTACTAAATCTTTGGGACCAGCTTTCATATATTATATTCATCTGATTTATAAAGTTGTATATTGTTCTTATCTTTAAACCATTCAATAGTATTTTTTAAGCCTCTTTTAAATCCATCAATATTGTTAAAGTTAGGTTTCCAATTAAGAATTTCTAAAGCTTTTTGATTATTCGAAAGTAATCTATTAACTTCACTGTTTTTAGGTCTCAACCTTTCACTATCTGTCTCAACAACTGGTTCATGGCCAATAATTTTTGAAATAATTTTAAAAGTTTCTTTAATTGAAACTTCATAATTGCTTCCAATGTTAAATGTTTCTCCAAATTTATTAACATTAATTGCAGATATAAAACCGG
>MDTB01192731.1_pt1 | contig 12603 bp, 10 predicted proteins | sample 811161 | NCBI WGS metagenome assembly MDTB01 (sample SAMN05326650, study PRJNA326480) | marine metagenome | isolation source: seawater | place: Mediterranean Sea | collected 2009 | reverse complement strand
ATAAAGTATTATTTTGAAAATTTTATAAAAAATAATAGTAAGAAATTTTTGCCCGAATTTATTACAAGGCAGATAAAAAATGAAGATAATAAACGAATAGAAAAAATACTATTGAACTTTATAGATGATTACTGTAAAGAGATTAGAAAAAATATAAGAACAAGCTTGCGAAGAATTAAAAGAGTCAATCTAATTGAGTCTTACTCTTCGTTAATAAACTCTTTCAAAGATAAAATAAACGATTTAGAGTATTTTATTGATGATAATACTTTTAAAAATAAATGCTTTGAGAAACTTTTTAAAAATGTCATTTCAGATCCTTTAGCTTCTATTTCGTTATCAAAAGATATTTTAGATTTATCATATAAGAATAAGTCGAAATATTTATTTCTGAAAATAAAAAAAATAGATGAAGAATTTTTTATGGATTGGGTAACAAAATTCTTAAAAAAATGTATCAATGATAAAGTCGAAGATATCACCTCTCTAAATTACCCTATCTCAAGTAATATTTTTGAATTATATATATTTTCACTGATGGCAAAGTTTTTTACACAATATAGTGTTCATTTTGATTTTATGCAGCTAGATGTTATTTTTAAAGATGTCTACGATAAAATTTTGAATACAATTGTGAATATTGTAACAGAAAACAATTTGATAGTTTTTAATGACTTTTTAGGTAATGACTATAATACAAAAGTTATCAAGAGTGTTTTATCATTAATAAATTGTAACGTTAAGGAAGATTTACAAACCAAACTTATGTTATCTTTTATAGAAAAATGGGAAGGGAAAAAAAGTTTAATGCCATTATGTAAGATATTTATTACTATTTCCAAGTTATATAACCAATCATTTGGAGTCTTAGTCAGTCTGTTAAGTAAAGAAATTGCAAAATTGATTGACTCTAGTAATTTATACAATGATATTGGAAATATTTTAATCTCAATGATTGGTAAACAAAAGAACGATAGCGTTGAATACTTGTTTCCAATAATTAGTAATTTTAGTGATAAGAATTTGTTTTTCAAAAGATATCATAATGAGTTGATGCTAAGATTACTTTCAAATAATATTGATACAAAAGTTATAGATTATGAGCAAAATCTAGTAGATAAGCTTAATAAATGTTTTAGCGTTAGTCAGAGATATAAACTTTCTCAAACTATTGATGATGTTAGAGAATCAAAGAAATTTAATGATCATATTAAAAACACAAGTAATTTATTTTGTGATGATCAAAGTATAACAAAAGACTATATAGGGTTAAATAAGTTTGAGAATCTAAATATTGAGAATTTTTTCACAGTTAATACATCTTTTAACATTTGGGATTCAACAGTTTTTAGTAATTCAACAAGAATGGATAAAGTAAAATTAGATTTAGAGTATGTACCTCGGTCTTTAGCTAAGTATCTAATTTTTTATTCTAAAGTGTTTTCTCTTGAAACAAGTACTCCAAAATATCTAGAATTTTATCTTCATACAGGTTTAGTAAAGTTAAATTATCAAACAGACGCTGGTACTGTTTTTCTAAAAATGCTACCTGTACAAGCTTTGATTCTAGAACTATTTGATTATAGTAGTGATTTTTTGTATATTATTAAATACTTTGAATTGGAATGTCTAGAATCTTATGATAGATCAGAGAAAGAAAAGCTATTAGATATTTTCATCAGAAATAAAGTTTTATATCTTAATAATGATAAAATATTTTTGAATTTAGCTTTAGAATCTACAGAATTGGATTTAATTGACCAATTTTTTGAAATTAGTTTTATGCCCGATGAATGGGACATTAAGAGAAAAGAAGAAACAGCAAATGATTTGATTGATATTTTTAAGACAAATATTAACTCAAACTTGAAATTGAATGATTTGAAAATTAATGATCTGATTCAAATATGCCAATCAATTCCTGCTGTGGACTTTGATCAAGAAATCTTTGACAAAGCTATAAAATATATGATAGATTTCGATCTAATTAGATTAGATGCCGAATCAGAGTTGTTTTCCAAATTACTTTATTAAAAAAAATTGATGTATTCAACTCTTTTTACATATATTAGTTCTAATATGGAGTATTTAAAAAAATCAGATGATGATATAGTCAACCCACTGTTAAAGAACAATTTTGAGATCGAAGTTGATGATGTTATTACTAATTTAAACATTGTCAATATATCTAAATACTTTAAAAAGGTTTACATTTTGATATTATTCAAAAATGAAGAAATAGATCCAAAAATTTATTGTAGAAATATAGATTTTAATTTTTGGAAGAGCTTGTCATCTAAATTAGTGTTAGATGTTACGACAATTAAGATAGTAAAAAATATAAAACACAGTCACAATTTAGTTGTTGTAAATTCAGAAGAATTACAGCAATTTAATCATTTTGGTCTAGAATTAGAAGAAAAAATTTTGGTATTACCTATGTTTACCGTATCTTATTTAAATTTTAAAAAATATTTGAGGATATTTGAAGCAAATTTTAAATTAGATGATTTATATAATATAATTTTTCTTGCTGACAATTTTCAAAGCAAAGATGAAAAAAATTCCAGAGTAAATTTTGATTCAATTTTATATTTAAATGAAATTATAAAGAATTTAGATGAATCAAATTTTTGGGTTAGAAAATGGAATTGTTTACATACTATTTCAAAGAGTTGGATTTCTAGAATGTTTAAATTGAAAGTTACTAGAAATTTAAAAGATCAAGAAATTATAAATACAATAGCAGATTTAAGAAAAGATAAAGATAATGAAGTTAATAATTATATTGATAAAATCTATACCGAAAAAAATTTTGTTGATGCTGCAAGTTGTTTGTTTCATAATGGATATAAGTTGTATCATATTTCTAAACCTTCTGAATATAAAAAATCTGAAGTGTATATGTTGTTCACTAAATTAAATGTATCTCAAAGATATTATTTATTCTGTAATATGTTAATTTCCAAAACACACTGTCATCTGGCTATAAATAACCAAGATGTTTTGAAACTAATGATGAGAACAATCAAATGTTTTTCAGAACTGTTTAGATATTTATTTGGTTATTCTTGGTTAAGATTTTTAACAGAAGAAGGTATCAAAAAATCCAGAATTACAAAAAACGATGAATTTATTTTTGACATAAATACTGCATCATTGTTACCAGTCTTTCCATTTTCTCTTGAAGAGATTAAAAAAAATCCTTATTTCCCTATAAAAGTAAATGACAAATATCTACCTGGTAATAAAAATATTGGAGGTATTTCATTTTACACTAATGGGAATGATGATAATATAGGACAAGGAATTGTTGATCTAGCAGGATTCAAAAAAAGACTTAATATATTCATTACTGGTAATGGTACAAATAATATATTTAATAATTTAGACATGAAAGAACTAAAGATGGCAATAACAGGTAGTGCAATGACAGCCTGTTTACAAAAACAGCATCCATTACTTGTACTTTTGAAAGGTAAGAATAACTTTAATCAGTCTTCAGAATTTGACCTTGATTATGGTAGATTCTTTAGTGAGTATTATCCTTCGGCAGATGTTGACATTATGATCAAATCAACGCATCCATTAGATTTTATTAAAAAAGTTAAAGTAATATACAATCAAGTGGTTGTAAATGTATGTGCATTTAATCCATCAAACGCTGAACCTCATCATATCAAGATTAGGGTTATTAGAACTGTTTATATTTTTCTGACAGAATCTTTTATTAAGAATGAAATTGAAAAAAATTCTTGCAATTATTCTTTTGATTATATAATGGATCATCTTAAAGACGAAGATGTTGTTAATTATTTCAAATCAATTTCTAAAAATAAAATTGAAAAATACTATGAGGAATTATTTGAAGAATATAACGAAGCTGAATTAAGAAATTTAAAGTCTCAACATCCAGAAATATTTGATTTTAATGAAACTGACTTCCAAATTCATATTTCTAACAAATCATTAAAAAAAGAGGAATCATCAAATGATGATCCAACAAGTAGTGAAGAAAGCACAGATCAGATGTTAAATAATCATGAAATTGGAATCAATATTAGTTTTAAGGTTAAAATTAAGACCAATCATATCCAGAGACAGTTAGAGCTATTTCAATGTAAAGGTGAAGATTTTTTCGCTTTAGTATCCAAATTTCATTTGCCATGTGTCAGAGCTTATTATGATGGTTCTAACGTTTACATGACACCTTCGTGTATCACTTCTCATTTAACTTATATGAATCCAGACTATAAATATTTTGCAGGTTCTAATGATGAGATAAGTATTATACTAAAATATAGAATGAGAGGTTTTGGTACTTTGTTAAATAAAAAAGAAGTTGATACTCTTGTTAAATACTCTAGTAAAGTAATCTTTTGGAATAGACTCTATAATTTAGATTTAGATAATTCTGAAACCATAGAAGATTGTTTAGGAAGTTTAGATTACGATCATAAGGTTTTCCATCCTAGGCTTTATAATGTTGACCTGTATGAAGATGATGCACCTTATGTTAATATCAATGATGGATACAATAATTCCCCTACTTTAGAAAAAATGGTTTCTAAACAACAAATGGAAAGTTGGATTACTTCTGTTATGGGAGGATATCACTTTGATTTCAAATTAATAGATTTGCAAACAATTGGTAAGGATGGTTATCCTAAATTAGTTCAAAAATGGATAATAGATGTAGTTTACAACTGCTGCAAAATTGAATTTGAAGTTGAAAAAAAAGACGAATCGCGTCCTCCATCACCTGAATTTTTTCCTAGTGGTATGGATGAAATTGTTTTAGACGTTTAATTTATTCTTAAGATAATGATCAAACATTTAGTTTTAAGTGGCGGGGGACCTACCGGTTTTTTAACATATGGAGCTGCAAGATATTTAAGTCAACAAAACTTTTGGTCAATGAATAGTGTTGAGTCAATTTATGGGACTTCAATTGGTGCTTTCTTTGGGATAATATTATCTCTTGGTTTACCATGGAATTATCTAGATGATTATTTGATAAATACAAAATGGGACAAAGTTTTGAATCTACAACCTTATAATTTTATAGATGCTTATTCTTCCAAAGGAATTGTCCAACCAAATTTTATTAGAGATTCATTAAGTCCTTTATTCTTAAAAAAAAATATTGATCTTGATATTAATTTGGAAGATTTTTATAAAATAAATAATGTAGATCTTCACTTTTATACTACTGACATAAATACTAATATTTTTAAGAAAATAGACTTGTCTTATAAATCACATCCTGAATTAAAACTAATTAAAGCACTTGAAATGTCTACAGCTTATCCAATTCTTTTTAAACCTGTATTTAGCGATGATTATAAAAATTGTTATATTGATGGTGGACTATTAAATAATTTACCAGTAAATGATTGCCTAGAAATTAATCAATGTGATCCAAATGAAGTTCTAGTTTTTAAAAATGAATGGAGTTCTGAAACGTTAAGAGTTTATGAAAATTCTTCGATCTTTGACTTTTGTTTTGTAATTTTAAACAAATTTATAGAAGAAACAAGCACAGAAAATAAACAATTAATTGTGCCGAATACAGTTAATTTTGATATGAATAAGGTTAAAGAATTTAAAAAAGGAAAGGCAAAGATGAGCTCTTGGTTAAAAACAATTAATGACGTTCAAAATCGAAAATATTTGATAAAATCTGGAGAAAAATTTGGTGAACAATTTTTAAATAGTAGAAATAATAGTAAATAGCCAAATAAAAATTCCCATAACACTTTTTCTAACTATTTGCGAAGCAAAAAAATGAAGATGAAGTATTAGAATATTATCACCTTACATAGTATAGTGATTCACTTTGTGAATCAAATTAATGTTTGCAAACATTCACGAAGTGAATGAATACTACGTTTACGGGAAAAATTGATTTAAAATATTATTTTCTATATCCTTGAATATAATGGATTCTCAAAATCGAAAGTCTTTTCTGAAAAAGCTTGAAAACATTATTAATAAAAAAGTAGCAAAATTGATAGAAGAAAGTGTTTTTGATTTTTCAGAAAATTATGCTGAAACACAAAGTACTCCTTTTTTATTAGAACAGATTTATCAAGACAAATTTGATGAAATTTTTTGTCAATTGAAAAATAGTTCAAAATTAGTAAAAGATGTTGAATCAGGATCAATTGATCCTAAAACTATAGCTCAACTTAAACCACAAGAATTAAATCCAGAAAAATATGAAAAAATTACTAAAAAAAGAGAACTTGAAGAATATAATAAAAGTAATAAAGCATCAACTGATATTTTCAAATGTTCAAAATGTAAAAAAAGAAAATGTACAGTATCTGAAAAACAAACTAGAGCAGGAGATGAACCAGCTACAACTTTTGTTGAGTGTCAAGAATGTGGAAATACTTGGAGAATAGGATAATAAAAAAATAACTTTGTCATTTTTTTATCTTCTTACTTAATGGAAAGATATGTTATTATTGAAAAAAATAATTCCAAAGTGATTGGAATTTATACACACGATGAAGCAATGGCAAAAATTAATTCTTTGAAAAATAATTATTTAAATTCATTCAATTATGAAATTCAAGGACCATTTAAGATTAGTAATGATGATTTTTTTATGCCAAAACCATATTTACAAATGCCTCCAATAATCAATAGTCCAAAACTTGATTTCAAAAAACCTTTTTGAATATCTAATTAGAATCTAAAGTTTCATTTTTAAGCATCATGTATGGGATTATTGCCATTCCAGCATTTTGTAATTCATTAAATGAATTTATAATAGGTCTGTCTAAGTAATGTTGATTTAAACCGAACAATAATGAAGATAGTGATAAACATAATAAACTTATATATGAAGCGTTATATTTTCCAAAAACAACAGGAATTGTATTTATACCATTTTCTATATCCTCATCAACATCTTTAATATCAAGAACATTACTTAATCCAAATAAAGTTAAGGTACAAGGTAAATAATCCATTGGACTACTAATTATAGAATAATCATGATCATGTAAAACACATGGTAAGAAAATAGTACAGGCTGTCCATAAAGTAGATATAAATAATGACTTATAAACTCCTATATCTTTCTTTATCTGTTTATAATTATCGGTTATTACAAGTAGAAATATGAATGGTAAATTAATCAGAAAATTTTCATCACTAATTAATATAAAAACTGTTGCAGCAAACGTAAGGTCTAACGAAGATTTTACAAAATTTTTATTCTCGATAATATAATCATATAATTTTTTTTTTGATGTATCGTATTTTTTTAAACTATATTCAATAGCATCTTGATATCTATCATATCCATAAGTGTAATATCCAAGGGAAAATTGTAAAAAGATATTTTTTAAACTAGTTATGTCATAACCATAATGTAGGTTTGTGTAAACATTTTGAAAAATATTTAGGGGAATCCCTATATCAGACCCAGGTAATGGATTCATCATTTTAAAATTGTTTTTTACAGTTGTTGGATATTTCAAAGTTGTAAAAGCATTACAAATACTGATAAGACCTAAATATATTAGGAACTTCATCTATACTGATTAAAAAAACTTACTTTTAAAGATATTTTTCAACTAAGTTATGGAAATGTTCTAAAATTACATGTCCGGTATGATCACCAAATTGGGCAAATTTAATACACAATAAAGATAATTCTTTTTTTAAATCCTGGTCTAGACAATCACTATCTAAAATTTTATGGATAATAATTCTATTAGTATCTAATATATGTTGTCCTGTATGATCAGCTCCAGCTAGCATTGAAGATATTGATTTAGTCAAATGTACTCCAAAGTCTTTATTAATTAATCTTGGATCAAATAAATTAAAAGATGATACTAAAACAGGAATTAATAAAAATAACATGCTCATTATTTTAATATAATTCTTACTTTTAACCCTTTTCAGAATTTAGGATGAAAGAATTATTTTTAACCCGTTTCGCATTTAAAATGACCATATATATAATGAAACAATCTTATTTTCAAAAATATATAAAATATATTTTTGAAAATAAAATGACCATATATATAATGAAACAATCTTATTTTCAAAAATATATAAAATATAAAAGAAAATATTTATTATTGTTACAACAAGGTGGTTCTGTTTCTGCTAAGAAATCTGATACTTTTGATATTCGTTTAGAAAAAAGCAGAATATGTGTTATTGGTGCAGGTTATGGAGGAGGTGACGCAGAACGCTGGGGAGAAGTAGATCCAAATTATATGGGCATAACTGGAATGCCGAATTTAATGGGTACTATTCCAGGTAATCCAATTGGAGAGTTTAACTGGAATGAAAATATGATATGGGTTGGTAATGTATTTATCAAATTTTTCAAGAAAAAAAGTTTTGATACGTTGTATATAGACCGAGGAACATTGAGGGCTCATATGGATCCATCGACTGTCTATAATTTATTTAGATTTTTATCCTTATGGATAAACCGGAATTTTTTTTCTATAGGCAAAGTAATGATTCCTAAAATGGATGTAACGTTTAAGACAACAGAAACAGAACCTCCTAAATTTTTTTCAGAAAGTCATAAACAAGCATGGAAAGATATCATAAAAAAACATGAAAGGTATTCAAAATCTATTTATGAATGGCTTGAGCGTGTAAATGATGAAGTGATAATTGTAGCTGGTGTTGAGTTTATTCAATATAATTTTAAAAAATAAAAGGGTAATTTTAAATGCGAAACGGGTTAAATATGTTATAATCTTTAAATATAATTCGGTAAATAATTACAGAATCTATTTAAATAATAAATATGATGATTATTAATGACCCTATTTGTTGGAACTTGGAAAATCATGGACCAAGCTCGTGTACCATGTATGACTTACTTTGCCTCTATGAATAAAGAGGATGACCTTGCTGAACTAAATGGAGTAGAACTCCTAGGTCGTTGGTCTGATGTAGGTACTGCATCTGGATTATGCGTGTTTAGAGCAGAAAAATACTCTGATGCTGTAGCATGGCTTTATAACTGGGTACCAATGGCTACATGTACTGTAAAACCAGTATGTGATGACAATGTTGCTCGTAGAATTATTCTTGGAAAAGAACCAGATTACCTTGTAGATTATTCTCATGTTAATGATGAACCAGTAGAAGACGAGGTTCTTTATCACATTTCCTATAAATTTAAAGAAGATAGAAAAGTAGAAGGAAACAAACTATTTGCCGGTCTCACTAAAGAACAAGATGAAGGAGATTCAGGAAACTGTCGTCCTCTTGGTAGGTGGCATGATCTTGGAACTGGTTCAGGCTTAGCTGTAGCAGCAGCAAGAAGTGAAGAAGATGTTTACAAGTGGGCTTTTAACTGGACTGAAATGTGTGATTGTCAAATCGTACCAGTTTTGACTGATGCTCAATGCAGAAGTGTAATTAGAAACACAAGTGATTTTGATAAGAAACTTGAAGCTGTGCGTGCTTCATTGGGTGGTGCTCAAGTCTAAGCATAAAGTGAATTTACATAATATTAAAATTTATTTTTAATATTAGGTAGATATGTAGTTAGTACAGTCACAATTTTTACATTCATCAGAATATAATTTTATTCTTCAAATTTAAATATTTCTTTTTGTATTTAATATACTTAAAATAAGCACCCCCTCTACCTTTCTTAAGTCCAGTATATGGCATTGTTTTATTCTCTTCAAGTAATTTTATTTCTTTTTCCAACTCTGTTTTATTTTTGTTTAAACCCATTATTTTTGATTCAATAATTGAAATATCTCTTATTGAATCTTTCTTTTTTTTCAATTCTGAAAGTTCATTTAATAATTCTTTTTCTTTTTTCTCAATTTCTTTTATTTTTTTATGTATTTTTCGAATTTCTTCCAATACTATTTCAAAAAGAAACGGCTCTCTTACTCTTCCTAAATTATCAATATATTTTTTGTAATATTCTCTATCATTATCCAATTGATCATAATAATTTTTAAGATTATAATCATAATTTCCACAACCAGTAATAAGTAGTATTTTAAATGGTTTCCCATCATTTATTTTTAATATATTATCATACATTTCACTAAAAGATATTTGGCTTTTATTTAATAATTTATTTTCTTTACTAAATTTTGATTCAGATAAATTATCAACTAAATTAATACCTGTAATATTCGGTATCTTAAAATTAGAATCTTCTGTAGAAGAAGTATCTTTCATACTAATATAATCATCAAATTTCATAACTCCGTATATGTATAAATTCTTTATTTCTAAATGGTAAAGTGTACCATAATCTTTACCATCTAAAATAGTTTCATAACTTTTAAAAGTTAATGTACTTGGAGCATCTGGTAAAATATTTTTTAATTTTTTATAGAAGTCATGATATTCATAATAAGGTTTAATTTCAACTAATTCACTTTGAGTATATCTATAAATTTTATCATTTTTTTTAAGATAAATAATATTTTTAATATATTTCTCTCTTTCTGTTTCAAAATTCTGATAAAAATCTGGGAATAATTTAGTTCCTGCTTCCATACTAATACCAGACTTATCTTCTTCAAAATAAATAAATTTATCTATTACTTTACTAAGATTTTGATTAGTAAATCCGATATTTCTACAAATATCTCCAGGGGAATAAAATTTAATGTCAAAATTACCTATTTCTAGAAATTTATTAGCTAGAAAACTTAATTTTGATAATTCTATTTCTATACGTGGATTACCTATAGAAAAATCTTTTAAACCACCATCATTATATTTTTTTATTAGATAATCATCAATTATAAATAGAAAGAAGGGAAATAAATGAAATTTCTCATTATTTACTAAAAGTAACTCGGTAATAAAAAAAATTATGTGATGTTTATTTCTTTCAAAAATTTCTTTATTAAACTTATTTTGAAAATATTCTTTTTTTATTATATTTGTTCCAGTTAGGTAATCTTTTGCCATGTTTAATTTTTCATAGAACTGATCCATATTATAAAATAAGTATTTTTTTGTATAAAATTCTATTATTTTTTCTTTAAAGATGGGGGTATTAAGAAGTTGAACTATTTTATTATTATTTGGAAAGTTTGGATTATTTAAAATAGCTTCACCATAAAATTTCAAATTTGTTAGGTTTTGATAAAAATTAAGTAAAATAGAAATTTTAAAATATATAACATTCAAATAATTAACATGAAATTTATCTTCCTTATATTCAAAATTATTAAAAATAGGATCATTCTCGTATATTTTATTTGAAAATGCTAATAAAGTAATAATATCTGATCTTTCCATCATTGTTGATTTATTTTGTTCTGAAAGCGTAATTACAAATAAATTATCTGGTATTGTTACTGTACTTAATTTTTTCAAAGTATCTAGATCTATTTTTGGACCTGGATTGACACTAACTGTATGAGTGTTGTGCCCTTCATATACATATAATCCAGTATTTTCTTTATTTAATCCGTTAGGTTCCATTAATATAAATTTAATCAGAAATTATTTAATTAGAAATTATTTAATTAGAAATTATTTAATTTCTTTTTATATTATATTATATGAAAATACCAATTTTTAATAGATTTACTTGTACAGAAAATCAATTAAAATATATGATCAATAATAACTCAAAAAAGAAAATTAATACAATTTTAGATTATGCTAATGAAAATCCTAAAAATTACAATAATAATTTCAAAAAAATAATGAGCTTAATTAATAATTATTCTCATAGTTTTATTTCTGTTAAATTAAGCTCTCTAAATTTTGACGAAGGAATTGCTAATGAAATTGTAGAATCTGCAATAGAAAATAAATCTAAAATATTAATTGATGCGGAAAATTTTTTGGTTCAAGATAAGATAAATTATATTTCAAATAATTTAGTAAAACAACATAACATAAATCAGGTAAATGTTTACAAAACTTATCAAATGTATCGAAAAGATAGTTTTCATTTACTGAAAAATGATTTCTTACAACCAAGAAATTACTTTATTGGATGTAAACTTGTAAGAGGTGCATATATTAACTTGGATAAAAAACATGGAATATTATATGATAAAATTAAAGATACTCATTATAATTTTGACAAATCAGTAAAATTTCTATCTAATAAAATGAATAAAAATGATGTTTTAATGTGTGCTACTCATAATGAAATTAGTATAGATAAAGCAACTAAGTTAATTGATAATAAAAATTTAAAAAATATAGAATTTGCACAATTAATGGGAATGCATGATAAATTATCAGAAAAATTAGCAAATAATTATAAAGTATACAAATATTTACCATATGGCAATTTTACTGATACAATTCCTTACTTGTTAAGACGATTATATGAAAATTACCCCATGATTAATCATATTATCAAATAGATTAATTCACTTTGTGAATCTATTCACTTTGTGAATCTATTCACTTTGTGAATTTATTGAAACTTATTACAAAGATTAAAAACTTATTATGATTCACTTTGTGAATTTATTGAAACTTATTACAAAGATTAAAAACTTATTACAAAGATTAAAAACTTATTACAAAGATTTATCTAAATCTTTGTATATAATGACCAAGATGAATATAGTATTAATTATAGGACAAAATAAAGATCCT
>MDTB01181281.1_pt1 | contig 12603 bp, 13 predicted proteins | sample 811161 | NCBI WGS metagenome assembly MDTB01 (sample SAMN05326650, study PRJNA326480) | marine metagenome | isolation source: seawater | place: Mediterranean Sea | collected 2009 | reverse complement strand
TCATAGAACCTTTTTCTCCTAGTTTTGGTACGGTACGTATAACGCATTTTATCCGTCGTGATCTACCATTGTGGTAGCAATGATGCGAGTGATTTTGGAACGACGTGCCACACCACTTTAGCTTTCAATCCCAGTAGCACCACCATTCTCTGTATTTACGACCGAAATCAGGGTCCGTTTTTCGTGTCGAGAAATCAGGTCGTGGAGGGGGTGGGTTCTTTTCGTAATACTCCTTTAACCTCCGACCGGTTTTTAGTACGACAAGCTCGTGACGTTGGTCTTCGGTGTTTTGATATTGCGCTGAGCCTCATCACTTTCATCTAGGGTGAGCGTCAGCGATGTGACCAAAGGGTACTGATTTTGTTGGAATGCCAGTGAGTAAATAGGGGCAGCAGTAAATTCAATAGAGCAGGCCATATATATCCCCTGTAAGCACTTATCCTTTTCGAACTGTGTAACATCAAATTGAGGATTCGTTCAAGTAACTGACGTTGTTCGATATAGACCTGGCGGTAGCTTTGCGGCTGAGTAGCTCCCTCAATATTTGGTAACGGCTTAGTCCTTACGTCGATAACTTTACAAAGGCACTCTTTTGCAAATCTGAGCGGGATCTATTGCGGTACACAACTGTGTTACCCCTCCCCCCGGGGGTCTCCATAGGCAACTAATAAACAACCAATATCGACAAAGCAACCAGTAGGCAACCAAAAATTTCCAAGTGACTACCGCTCTCAGGCACTGTATTGTTGGATCGACAAAGGTATTATAAGGCGAGCAAGCTACAGCAACAGGATTAAAAATCCTCGTGTCGGGGGTTCGATTCCCTCTCTGGCCACCATTCTTATGCCCCACGTAGTCAACTATCTAACTAAGTAAATACTATTGAGTAGTTGGTACTCGCGCACTGTAGTGGCTCACAAAAACATGATTACGGAACAAAATTCACTATCCGAAATACGCTAAAACTCACCAGGATACTGACCAGTGCAATAGGCAGCAGAGCGACTTGCGTTTTAATCAATGCAGCACGGTCCGTTCCGAAAGACGATGCAAGGTGCAGTTGCGCACCTGAGAATGGTGAGAAAATCACACCCAAACACCACCCGATCGACAGCATCAGAGCCAATAAATCAGGGCCGTCAAAAAACATTGGTGTCGAGGCCGTTCCGACAAGTGCAACACCAGCAATTGGGTGAAGTCCAATCAGCGCGAGCGCCAAGATAGAAAGCGGAACCAGAAGCGCAAAAATATCTGGCCACTCGGATAATGTGAAGTCCAATGACAAACTCAGTAAGGCTGCACTGACTCCCAAAGACAGCACTCCACATGCAGAAAATAGTGCAACCTCATTGAGAGCGGCCGGCAGGTCACGGGTTACAAATACATGCAAGCTGGACCAACCAAAACCTTGCAATACACCAAGAAAAGCTGCTGATACTCCGGTAAGCACGGCAGATATAGTGACAATCGTCACCACCCCAACGCCAGGGAAGTTGATTAAGCCAATCGAAGTCATCGCGATTAATAATGCGATCCAAACCGCAAGACTCAGATCAATCGAGACCATTGAATCGTCAGCCCGATCCACGTACTGCTGCGTTGCGATGCGGTACCACATAAGGCAGATGAAACAGAACGAAAATAAAAAGCCAAAGGGTGCTACATGTCCGTATGAACTCCCTGGGACAGCTGTCACGCATAAAGTCAACGCAGCGAAAAATGGCGACCAACTCGAACAGGTTGCAAACCCGACCAACAAAGCGGATGTCTGATGGTTGTTTAGGGATTGACTGCGGCGGAACGTATCACCAACAACTCGGATGACCGCGAGATTCAGGCAACTTCCCAAAGCATGAGCCACCAAAAGCAAATTTGCTGGCGTCGGTTTGATTTGAAATACGTTCACCCCGTTCTCTGTTGGCCGTGCAAGCAACCTCAATGCATATACGCCACAAATGAGGCCTACGATTGAGGCATTTTCAGCAATGGCCGAAAACGCACGCACTGTGGAGACTTGGTCATACGCCACCATCAACACAAACCCAACCGCCCCAATGAATACGCTTTGTATTGCGATCACAGGACGAATCACCCTGAAACCCAAGAGCAAAATCATATACATCATAGCCCCAAAGACCGCATTTGGGATTAGCCCAGAGAGATCACTGACAATGATGAGTACAACTAAGAGAGAAAGTGAAAAGCCAAGCGCGGACCTAAGCACGGACAGCTTCGGCAAGCGCAGATGCACCTCTTGTTAAAAAGGCACTGTCAGAACCCATCAGAAGCAGACTCACGCCACGCTGGACGAGCTGTCTTGCATCCTCAGGTGATGGTGAGAACATTCCGATACAAACCTGATGCTCTGTTGCTTTAGAAAGAATCAAATCAATAGCTTTTTCAACAACAACGGCGTGAATATCCGTCTCACCAAGCGCGACGGTTAAGTCCACTCGCCCGACGAAAAACGCATCGATCTCCTTGACGGAAAAGATATCATCTAAATTTTCCAAGGCTTCTCGGTCTTCAATCATTGCCAATCTACACACATTATCTTGAGAGGCCTGAAGGTGTTCCTGTATCGACTTCTTTCCAAAATCAGCAGCGCGCGTCGAACCTGCAAAACCTCTACCACCCGCACAGTAAGTCGTCATCCTCACCAAACGCTGCGCATCATCAATATTGCAAATATGTGGAGCCATAATCGCATTGGCTCCTGAATCGAGAGCAGAGAGCGTCCAGGTCGTCGATAACTCCGGTACGCGCACAATTGATGGTTTTCCGCCATGCGCGAGAACTGTAATCGCCATATCCACAGACTGACGGTCAAAGGGCGCGTGTTCTCCATCAATACAAACAACATCTAAATCACTTTCAGCGAGCGCCTCAAAAGTATGCAACGAAGGAATTTTGGCAAATGTTCCAACGAGTAAATCTCGGCGTTGGAGTTGTGTTTTAAGAGTTAGCCGCATGATCTATTTCCTTTTGACTTTGAGGTAACGACAATTTTCGACCAATCCACCAAGCACCGATCACGACTACAGCACCTGTCGCCGACCAGGCGAGCGAGGGCAACAGCAATGTCCCGAGCCCAACGAATGCAAGCAACCAACTCCCGATGGCTGCGAGCTTCAGGTGTCGGGGGAAGCGAAAAATAACCATTGGGATCGCAATAGAAACCACAGATCCTGCAAAAATCGCCATCAATATGTCTTGCCAACCGCCCTGTAATAATAATCCGGGATAAGCAAAGAATAAAAATGGAATGCAATAGCACCCAGCCCCAATTGCCATTGAATATTTTGCAACACCCAACCATTCAGTTTCTGCAATCGTAGAGGCCACAAACGCACCGACACAGACAGGTGGCGTGATGACTGAGAGACATGCGAAATACAGCACAAACAAGTGCACTGCCAACGGATCCAGCCCCTGGTTGATCAAAGCTGGAGCGAACACCGCAGCGACCAGCACATAGGCTGCTGAGGTGGGCAGCCCCATTCCAGCTATTAAACATACAGCGGCCATCACACCTGTGATGATAACCAAGTCCCCTTCTGCCAGATCCAAAATTCCGGAGGAAATCGCAACACCCATACCCGTGAGATTCACCATGGAGACAAACACCTGAGCGGCAACCAAAAGAATGCCGACAATGACGACGCCACGACCACCCGCGATAAATGCCTCCACCAGAGTAGATGCGATCTGTTTGACTGCTGATTTACCTAATAGCTCTTTCACACAGAAGGCGGCGATGATACCGATCATCCCGAAACACGCAGTCAAGCCGATGCTGTTACCATTGAGGACACCAAATAAAATGCCTCCGAATCCGGCAAGAATTGGCGAGATCTCAAGCAATGTCAGCGGTTGGTTGTCAAATACCTCATCGTCGGCAGAGATTTCCTGAATTTCGGATTTTTCTGCTGCAAGGTGGATTGAAAATAAAATGCCACTGTAGAAAAAGATTGCTGGTAAAAACGCAGCCCCAACGACTAACCAATAATTAACGCCAACTAATTCAGCCATCACGAAAGCAGCAGTTCCCATAATTGGCGGCATCAGCTGGCCACCGGTTGAGGCTATCGCCTCGATACCGCCAGCCATTGGAGCAGGATAGTTTAAGCGCTTCATCAAAGGGATCGTAAAATTTCCAGTGGTTGCAACATTGGCGACCGTCGAGCCACTGATGGTGGCGAAAAAGGCGCTGGCGACGGTCGCAATCTTTGCAGCGCCCCCGACACTCCTTCCAGCAAGCGAGCGAGCCAATTTAAAAAATACTTCTCCAGCACCTGTGTGTAAGAGGAGCGCGCCAAACAGGACAAAGGCGGCTAATGTGGTTGACGCGACATTGACCAACATTCCCCATAATCCTTTGTCGCCGAGAAATATCACCTCGGTCACGTAGTAGATATCAAAACCTCGATGGCCCATCCGACCTGGTATCAGATCGCCAAACAATGTGTAAATGACAGCGGTTGATACAATTATCGGGAAAACGATGCTCGAGACACGATGTGCAAGAATCAGAATCACGGTCAACGTTCCGAAAGCCATTGCAATATCATAATTTTCGGCCATCGGGAGATTTGTCATGATGTTAGTAAAGTTGAAAAGAATATAAACCCCGCTAACCACTACGATAGTCAGCATCGCGCCATCGATGACACTGAAAATATGGCCTTTGTGCTTTGTGGGATACATCAGAAGACCGAGAGCAACAATCGCCATGACGAAAAGCGACCGTTGGATCAAGGTTTCAAAGGATCCAAAAAATGAGGTGTAAAAAACGAAGAGACTGAGGATTAAAGCCAGTCCACTAGTGAGAACGGTTCGGATGCTGATGTCGTTCATGACAGAACCTTATTATTCAATAGAAAAGTGCCAGAGCACTGCTCCAAGTGCCCTGGCAAGCTGGATTACCTTAGCTTATCTGGAACGTTTAAACCCACCTCTTCAAAGTAGCGGATCGCTCCAGGATGCAGCGGGCTCGTCGCATAAGCGAGTGTAAGCTCGGCAAGATCCGATCCTTTCATTGAAGGAAACGCAGCGGCCTGCACCGTTTTGTCTTCCATCGCAGCTTTGACAATCTTGTAGGCAACGTCGTCGGGCATTTCGGGACGGGCACTCACTCCGATCATAAAGCCATAGGTCGTGTACGGTCCGGAATTTTCCATATCACCGCCTGGCATATCTACAATCGATAATTCAGGGAGTTCTGCCTGGATGACCTTGACTTGGTCATCGTTCAGTCCGAGCACCTGCACCGGGGAGAACGTTGCGATGTCTGTTGTCAAGGCGTCGAATTTCGTACCAACAGCAGATTTAATAAATCCAATCGCACGACCATCTTTGATGGCTGCTGCGAGTTCGCCGTTGGATCCACGCACCCATTCAGGGGATACATCGAACAAGCCCAGTACTTCCTCAGCGGTTGCTTCCGTCGAGGAACCACGCTGGCCCGGGCCGTAGCGCTTACCTGTCAACTGATCAAGTGACGTGACTCCCGAATCGCGGCGCACGATAATATTTTGAGGAGCAAGTGCATAGGCGAACAGGAGTTTAGACTGGATTTGCTCACCTTCGAACTTTTTGATCCCGTTATAGGCATGATACAGAGAGCTCGTGGTAATCAATCCGGCGTCCACCTGATTACGCTGCATGCGTTTTAGGTTATCGACTGTTGCACCTGTTTCCACGACAGAAGTTTGTAGTTCAGGAAATCGATCCTGAACAACTTTTGATAACGCCGCAAAATACGCGTAGTGCGATGATTGAGAATTGGTTGCACCAAAGGCAATTCGTTCGGCATGGACCGCCTGAGTTGATGAGAGCAACAAGCAAGCTGCAACTCCAAATGTTTTAAGAAGTTTCATGGATCACTCCTGGGTTTTCGTTAATTATTTTTTAAAACGGCTTGAACTGCACACACGTGCAGACTAAATTGCACACGTGTGCAGCCGTCATAGGGTAGAGTTCAATCTTTTGGGTGCGCTGTCAACAAAGAATTCAGATAAAAATACCAATCAGACAGGAGATGGTGATGATCGAACACTTCAAGAAAGGTCGCACAGCTGACGAAAAGCGACAAAAGAATCAGGAAGTTGTAAAAACCGTAGCCACTATTCTTGAGGACATCGAAAAACGAGGCGATGCAGCTGTCGCTGAGTTATCTGCTCGATTTGATAATTGGGAACGCAACAATTTTAGGCTAACCGATGCAGAGATTGAGTCATGCATTAATTCGTTATCTGCAAAAAACATCGAAGACATTCAGTTTGCTCAAATGCAAGTCAAGAATTTTGCAATCCATCAAAAAAACGCACTCAGCGATATTGAAGTTGAGACGCTCCCAGGCGTGATACTTGGACACAAAAACGTGCCCATCAACAATGTGGGGTGCTATGTGCCTGGAGGCAAATATCCCCTGCTTGCCTCTGCCCACATGTCAGTGGTCACCGCAAAGGTCGCAGGTTGTCCGAGAGTGGTTACCTGTGCGCCGCCGTTTAATGGCAAGCCTGCATCTGCAATTGTGGCTGCGCAAGCGCTCGCTGGCGCAGATGAGATTTACGCATTGGGAGGCATTCAGGCAGTCGGCGCCATGGCACTTGGGACCGAAAATATTGCGTCAGTAGACATCTTAGTTGGCCCAGGCAATGCATTTGTTGCAGAGGCAAAACGACAGCTTTTTGGGCGGGTCGGAATTGATTTGTTTGCAGGTCCAACAGAAACACTGGTCATCGCAGATGAAACAGTCGATGGAGAGCTCTGTGCAACTGATCTTTTGGGACAAGCAGAGCATGGCACTAATAGTCCGGCGGTCCTTCTTACGAACTCTAAAAAACTGGCAATGGATACCGAACAAGAAATTAAACGGCTGCTGAGTGTGCTTCCGACAGCAGAAGTTGCCGGACAGGCATGGCAAGATTTTGGCGAAATAATTATTTGCGATACCTATGACGAAATGCTGCAAGTTGCAGATGACATTGCATCAGAGCACGTTCAAGTCATGACCGATCGAGATGATTGGTTTAAGGACAACATGACTAACTACGGAGCACTATTTTTAGGGCCTCGTACGAATGTCTCGTTTGGTGACAAAGTCATTGGAACCAACCACACTTTGCCCACGGGGAAAGCCGCTCGTTACACTGGAGGACTTTGGGTCGGAAAGTTCATGAAAACTTGCACCTACCAAAAAGTACTCACTGACGAAGCTTCCGCTCATATTGGTTCCTATTGCTCGCGCCTGTGTGCGCTCGAAGGATTTGCAGGGCATGGAGAGCAAGCCAATATTCGGATTAGACGATACGGAAATCGAGATGTTCCGTATGCTGGAGCCGATGGTAGCGAGGACTAGGGATGGCAGACCTAGTTGGAAAAAGATGCCTTGTAACCGGTGCATCAAGGGGCATTGGTCTGGCGTGCGCCAAAGCCCTCGCCGCGGAAGGCGCACACGTCACCTTAATGGCTCGATCTGAAGAATGTCTGAAAATTGAATGCGCCCACATTCTGGCTGACAGTGGATCTGCTGACTACTTAGCTTGTGACTTAATTCATTACGAAAAGTGCGCGGCCCTAGTTGCCGAAAGAGAGTATGACGTCTTGGTCAACTCAGCTGGTATGGCCCGCCATGACTCATTTCTAAATGTCAAAGCGGATGACTATAAGGCAGTCATGGCCCTCAATCTCGAGGCTATGTTTTTTATGACTCAACGTATTGCAAAGAACATGATCAAAACGAATATTCGCGGTTCGATCATCAATATCTCAAGCCAAATGGGGCACGTTGGTGGACCAGAACGGACAGTGTATTGCGCCAGTAAACACGGGGTTGAAGGATTCACTAAAGCGGCTGCGCTCGAGCTTGGTGCACATGGGATTCGTGTGAACACCATCGCGCCAACCTTTATTGAGACAGATTTAACGCGGAATGCATTACAGCAACCGGCTTTCAAACACTGGGTCGACGAGCGGATCAAACTAGGACGACTTGCCACAACTGAAGACATTGGCGGCTCTTGCGTTTTCCTTGCCAGCGACGCGTCTGGTATGGTCACTGGGACATCCATTAAGGTTGATGGAGGCTGGACAGCGGGATGACAAATGAGGCGAACTACCATCACATCAAAGGTTGTTGCGGAAAAAGCAGGCGTTTCACGTTCCGCTGTGTCTCGGTGTTTCACACCTGGCGCAGCTGTATCTGATAAAACCCGAGCAAAAGTACTAGCTGCCGCTTCTGAACTCGGGTATCAACCGAATGCCTTGGCAAGAACACTGATTTACGGAAAATCAAAAATTGTCGGATTAGTGGTCGGCTACTTTTCGAACCCATTCTACCCCCAAGCAGTTGAGCTTCTCTCTAATGAGCTGTCGGCTAATGGATATCACGTGTTGCTGTTCTTTTCGTCATCTGAATCCAATGATTCCATTGTTAACCAAATGCTTCAGTATCAATGTGATGTTGCGATACTAATGTCAACAACCCTCTCTTCATCGCTTCACCGTGCTCTCGATCAACAAAGCATTCCAACCATTTTATTTAATCGCATTGACAATCTGGGACATGGCGCAAGCGTCACTGCTGATAATTTCAAAGGCGGCTATGCCATCGGCGAGTATCTCTGCGCTAAGGGCCCGGAACGGATTGTATACATCGCAGGGCTCGAAGAGTCTTCGACCAATCACGACAGAAAAGACGGTTTTTTGACTGCGCTACGTACGCATAATCGGTCTCTCTATAGTGAGATTCCCGGTGACTATGATGAGATAAAGGCGGCACGCCTAGTGAAAGCGCTTTTTGACGCACCAGATCCATCCCCAGATGCTATTTTCGTCGCCAATGATCACATGGCTTATGCCGTCATGGACATGATTCGTTACGACTTGGAGCTCGATATTCCAGGGGATGTATTGGTAGTCGGATTCGATGATGCGCCTCCATCAGCATGGCCAAGCTACTCGCTGACAACTTATTCGCAACCGCTTAAACCCATGGTGAGAGCTACAATACAAATATTCCAAGCACTGGTCGAGAAATCACCTCAGGTGATCCAAAATCAAGCGGTCCCGGGTCGCTTGATTGAACGAAATAGCTCAAGGCGAGATCGAAATCGAGACCCCAAGTAAGGGGGCTCCAAATTTTCTTTTCCTCTAACGAAGACAGATCGAGCGATGCGGTTGACGCTTATTCCTGCAGTCGCCAGCGAGTTAAAACGAGAACGTAAGCCCCGACACGAGCCCGCATTTTCATCCAATATTTCGTGGAGTTTGACCTGAGCCCCAACTCTACTCCAATTTTTTGTAGAGTTTCCGACATCAATTTCCCTTAAGCAGCGAGCTTCTGCTGAGCGAGTTATTTCACAAAGTCAGCTCGAGGGTCATACCGTGTTTTCATCGACAAAGACACGATAAAACGACCTGATATTTCTGTGAACGCTTAGCACATTCTGTAGCACACTGACTTTTTATTTTGCAACCAACTGAAAATAATGAGGAAATTTTTCGACACGCCATTGAAAATCCTCGTGTCGGGGGTTCGATTCCCTCTCTGGCCACCATATGCATACGGTCTTCACCTGACTTCTGGGCTCACTTTTGCTAGCAAGGTTTATCTGCCGCCCCAAACAAAACCATGTTGACCAGGCGACAGATAGCGGTCCTTAGACTTACTAATCAGCCTTGAATTCGTTATGACACGATTTACAGGATTTGAGCATTCCCTAAATGAAGTTGCTGTTGCTTCGAGAGATTTATCACTAGCAGCTTTGACAAGGCTCTCCGTGCCCTCCTGATATGAGTCAGCTGAACGGAGAAATCCCTCCCAATCGCTCCAAATATTGGCTTTGGCTTCGGATGGTTTTCCGTCGCTTCCCTCTGGAAAAAAATCTGACATTTCCGATGCCCATCTTTGCAGATCTTTAGCTTCTTGTTGTATGACACTCCAATCTTCGGTTTTCAGCGCTCTCTTAATCTGTTTGACGCCTCTTTGCTGGCTTTAAACCGATCCATCCGCTCTTTGACAACACCAGTTGCACCTTCGTGCGCGAAAACACTCTGCTGCATACCAAATGACATCGTAGAGGCAAGCGCGACTTTGATAATGAATAAAAGCCGTTTAATCATTTTCCAAATACCTCCGTATGCTTTCTTTGGATTTCCGGTGGCCACTTAGATTTGATGTAAGCGAGAACGTTCCAGATTTCCTCGTCGCTAACTTTGCCGTTGTAAGCGGGCATAATTGACTTGTAGTCGGGGCCAGCGAACTTTTGTGGACCGTATTTGGTCCATTCAAAAAGCATTTGATCTGCGTGGTGCCACGTATGACCGGTTTCATCATGTGGCGGGGCAGGTAGATACCCGTCTTTACTTCGTTTCTGCCAATTGAATTGCCCTTCAAGATTCTTGCCATGACAAGAGGCACAGTTCTGCTCATAAACACCCTGACCTGCTGAAACTTTTTCTTCGTCAGTATATGGGATCAGTTCAGCGTTAGCAGGTTGACTGAGCAAGGCGAATGCCGACATGCCGGAAGCCAATAAGAGATGTGAGATGTTCATCGTATTCTCCTGAAAAATAGTGAGCGAATAGATTATTCCGATATTCGGAACACTATTTTGGAGGCGGGAGATTCAGGTCAATGTAAACGACGACCGTATCGAACCGATATGGGATATCGCAAAGAACGAGATTTGAACGCATCGGCTGCATGCTATCCGCAAGAATCGCCGACCCCATACAACCCACGCAACCACCCATCTTCATTCTTGCATGTGACGAGCAATCGGATTTACAACTCTCACAAGCTGATGCTGTCACTGCATCGTCAGCGGTAATCATCGCAGACTGGAGCGATTCGACGTTAAATGGCTCCGCTCCATAGGCGGTGGCACTAAGAGCAGACAGTCCTGCAAATGCGAGGCTGACAAACACTGTGACTAGTTTTGAAACGATCACGGACATACTATGTATATGTTAGCCCGTTCGGTGGAATCAAGAGACCATGCGCGACATATTGATAGAGATATACTTTGGGAAGCCGCGCCACGATCAGCCGCTTCCGGCTTCCAGACTATAAATGAGCCTTATGCGAAAGGTTTGCTCTGATTTACCGCGGCTTCTCGTCGGCGCCCTCATACTGGGTCAGATCGGTCTAGTATTTTCGGTTTTTGGCGAAAATATTGCCAGTCATGCGGCGCATCAAGTCGTCGCGCATTTCGATATAGATCTTGAGCATCATCATGTTTCCGCGCCAGAATTTTCGGTCACGGATCAAGCTGAGCATCATGATCACCAATCCTACGCTTCGTCTCTCGATCTTAGCTCTAGTGTCACCGCGCTCGCAGGTCAACCTGTCCAAGCTGGATGCGTTCAGGCTCTTCACCGGGACACGCTGCTTGGCACAAATCATCGGCTCTTCCGGCCACCAAGGGATTTTCGCGTTAACGCCTAATTTTTAGTTAACCGACGAGGATTTAAAAATGCTTACCTTAATTTCACGCATCTGGCTTTCAGGTGCGCTCTTCATGGTGCCTGCCATTGCAATAGCCCATGGCATTAGTGATGCAGACCGGCAACGCATGCTGGATGGTGGTTATTTGGAATATGTTGGCTTGGGTGCAAGCCACATGCTCACTGGGTATGACCATCTTCTATTCTTATTTGGTGTGATCTTCTTCTTAACCAAATTCACAGATGTCGTGAAGTTCGTGACAGTGTTTACGGTCGGGCATAGCATCACCCTGACCTTCGCGACACTGCTTGGGATCACTTGGAATTATTGGTTGGTTGACGCGTTGATTGCCATTAGCGTCATTTACAAAGGCTTCGACAACAACGGTGGCTTCCAGCGGCACTTTCAGATGGACTCGCCCAACCTACTCAAAGTCGTCTTTGCTTTCGGGCTACTGCATGGATTTGGACTCTCCACACGTCTTCAGCAACTGCCACTTGGTGATGACACCTCTGAAATTGTTTGGCGCATCCTAAGCTTCAATCTCGGCGTAGAGTTTGGTCAAATCGCCGCTCTGGTTGTCATGGTTGCTGCATTATCTCTTTGGCGACATACAGAGTCATTTAAGCGATTCAGTTACGCCGCCAATGTGGGGCTGATGATCGCAGGGGGTTATTTACTCTTCATGCAGTTGCACGGCTACCAGCATGACGTTTTGGCCGACGATTTCCGCTTCCCTGCTGGAGAGCATAGCCATGCACATGAAGATATGGCGATTAAACAAACTTTCGACTCAAACAGAAATGAACTCTGAGGAAATATGGTATGAAAACGATTCTGACTGTCGTGTTGACACTGATGATAATCAGCCCTTTAGCAATGGCCGGAGAGGGCTCAAGCTGTCATTTTCACGGATCAAAAAAGGCCGAAAAATCAACTATTGAACAATGCGGTATAGAACGGAAAAACCTGTATCTTAAAAACGGGACCCTGGATACGTCGTGGTCAAATATCGAGCCTTCTGTCATCGAAATCGTCGATGGAGCGAAAGGTAAAGAGTGGAGATTGCGATTTGATAATCCAAATGCACCCGATAGCAGTAAACGATCGCTCTATATGTTCTTCTCACTACCTGGCAACTTTATTGC
>MDTB01118300.1_pt1 | contig 12603 bp, 3 predicted proteins | sample 811161 | NCBI WGS metagenome assembly MDTB01 (sample SAMN05326650, study PRJNA326480) | marine metagenome | isolation source: seawater | place: Mediterranean Sea | collected 2009 | reverse complement strand
TAGCATTGTAAATATCATTGTAAATATCTATTTACTACGTACTTATAGATGCTAAATACTGTAATGTGACATACCTATCGTATGTCGTGTCGTATGTCGTATGTCGGTATGTCGGTATGCGGTATGTCGTCTATCTTGTATGCTATATGCATATAAATATACAATAGCAGGTGAATACGATGGACCAGGTTTTTGAACCGACGTTAACAATGATTCGCTGGAAAATTCAATTCTCTTGGCTCTTCCTCCGTTCCTTTTTTCAAATATTAGCACACTACATATATATGTACTATTTTGATAAGAGACGACATACACTTTTTTAAAAAAATAATAACAGAGAGTAGAACAAAATAGATATTCAATATAACATTCAATTGAACGTCAAGACTGAGTGGAATATTTTAATATTTGTAATACAACTTTCGCATTTATACATACATATAAATATATATATATATACACAATACAAAGGTATATAACAGGAAAGAGAAGAGGTTACTTGGAATCAACAATTTTCACCGGTGTAGATAGGTTGGTTGTTAAGAAAAGTCGTTAACTTTTACTGCACTATTTTAAATTTTTTCCCTCCATTTTGTATTTGTTTTTAATATATCAACAAGAAGAATCGTAGTAAATAATACACCAGATTACTTATTGAACATGGCGTGGGCTAAAAGTAGGAGCAATAGATCATTTGCCGACGTGTTGAAAGGAAATGCAATGCATGAAGCGACGTCACCGGTGACTAAGAATATTTCACAACAACAGGCAATATCACCTATGAATATCAACGCTACTAGCTCTAGTGTTAGTACCAACAGTAGTGGCAGCAATCGTAGCCCAATTGTATCGATGAAAAGAAAGGCATCTTTATCGACAGGAAATGAATCGAAAACTGAAGATAGATCTGAACAAAGAATACACGGTGCTCAATCGCCTTTACGTTTATCACCTGTAACGGTCAATGCCATACAAAGCGAACATATACCACTGAAAAACGTGAAAGCAATAATGACTAGCAGCACAGCCACTAGTACGAAAATTACTAAAACGACTACATCATCAACAAACACAGACCTTCCTAGGACACCACCAATGAAAAGACGCCCTGGAAATGCTTGGGCGAATCCATTTTTATCTAAAACAGCGTCAGTTTCTTCACAAACGCAGACGGTTTCCTCGGAAGAGGATAATTTTAGTAATATGACTACTCCGACATCCATTGTACGTGTAACAACAGCTGGAACTCAAACTGGTGAAAATAAAAAAAGTGATGCTGGTACAAGTACTCATAAAGAGATGGTTTCAACTGCAGCTGCATCAACAACCGACGATGGTAACAATGACAAAAACAATCTTAAATACAATAGTAGCAACAAGAGCCCAAAGCAACATTTTAATAAGCTTTTTGAGGGACAATACAAAAATAAGGGCAATAGTATTAATGCAAGAAATAATAATAGTAATACCATTCATACAAGCGCTATGATAATGGATGATGCTGGCGTAAAAGAAGAAAAGTTAGAAAGAACGGGTAGTACAACTGCGCATAGTGGTGAAAAAACAATTATATCTAATTCCACTACACCGAGAGGTGTTTCAAAAAGCAAAACGACAACGAAAATGCATAATTTTCGTGCCACTAAATCACCATTTATTCCATCGTTCATGAAAACAGGGCAAGAGTTGCATGATGATGCCCAGAAACAACAACCAGCGGACGCAGGGTATGAGAAACTATATCAAATCCACGGTGGTGCACAAGTGAAAGTATCTAGTCAATTCATACAACGATTATCGCATGAAATCGCTGATTTTGAAAAATTCACGGATGAGCTAACGCAAATGTTTACGGAACATATAGAAAAATGCATTAATAAAACAAAACATGTTATATTTACTACCACAAAAAGTCATTACACCTCGAATGAACACATGTATGAAAAAGTGAAAGCGCCAGTTATTCAGGTTCATGGATCGTTTGCTACTAAATTATGGCTCCCTTCCAGTGATGTAGATATGGTTGTACAAAATTTATTGCAAAGTAGCAATGGAAAGGGAAAGAAAAAAAGTCAAAAGCACGCTTTTGAAATGTTACAAAATGCAACAAGCATGTTGCAAGTTATTGCGGCAGGGTTAGAAAAAGAAGACTGGGTTGGAAATTTAATGATGATTACAACATCTAATATGCCTGTCATTAAATTTTATTCCATTTTGAATAAGAACGGGATTGTATATAAATTTCCATTTGATGTGTCCATAGATCCTGGCACGACACCTGATATCCCTGGATATACACATTCACATACAGGAGTACCAGCGAGAGAGATGATAACTCATTTTTTAGGTGTCATGCCAGAGTTTCGAGCAATGATGTTAGTTTTAAAGCAACTATTGCGTGAACGTGGTTTAAACGATACATACCGCGGTGGATTGAGTTCCTACGGCCTTGCATTGATGGTAACTAGATTTTTACAACCTTTCTATCCCAATCTACTTGATGGGGCGAAAGGATCGTGGGTGCAATCGTTTAAACGAGATATGAATAAACTGAACCGTCAAGCAATTCCAAGGCATTTTGCAACTTACAATAATGCCACAAAGAGCAGAATCATGGGAAACGCTTCGCAACAGCAGCAGCAGCAACCCATGACAGAGGATATATGGCAATTTAATGAGCAAAATAATAATAGTAATAACAATAATTCTGATAAAAGCAACACCAGTCCTATTAATAGCAATAGTGATGGGAATAGTAAAACCAGTTCCAAATCGTGGGCATCTATGGTCGGAACGAAAAACGAGGACAAAAACCCACCTTCTTCGGTGACAAACCCGCCAGTATCACCTGTTCAATCCATTTCTCCATCATTATCATCATCAAGCCCAACAACTTCACAAAGTAATGATGGATTGGATAGCACTGCAACTACAGCATCTCCGCAGGAAGACATTCCAGATAAAATGGCGAAAGACATGAAAGAATCCATGGGTGCCAAGTTGCTTGAATTTTTGCATTATTTTGGAAATCATTTTGATTATTTAAATAACGGTATTTCTATACGCAATGGTGGAATGTATTTTAGATTAAGCCAGAATAACATGGCTCAAGGACTGTGGATAGATGATCCCATTTCACCTGGGCATAATGTCGCTATAAGCACATTTAATGCGCGTGGCGTTTTAAATACTTTTCGTGATGCATTTTTATCCTGCGTACGACACGAAGTTTCTGAACATTGCCCGACCATTTTGAGCACTGTAATTCGTTCATCTCCATGGCTTGAACACTCGTTACATTATGCTAAAAATTGTAAACAAGAAATGTGGGACAGTCGCCGTCGCGCATCACCAGAAGATTATGAACTTGCTGCCGAGGAAATAAGACAAGAAATACGAAAGCTATCGCTTGAAAAACAACGAATATCAGCAAAGAAAGAAAAGATGAAGAGAAAAATGGCTAGGAACGTGAACGATGATATGGTCGGTAAATTGAATTATAATCAAACAAAATCGCCTACTCGAGCTGGTATTAATATTAATAAAAAGGGGAATGTTACCATAGGGAAAAGTAAAAACAAAAACAAAAACAAAAATAAAAATAGATCGGAGAAAGGTAATGGATCGGGGGGAAATCTTGATACGTCAAACATTCGCGTTGTAAAAAAGAAAAATAATAATCGTTCAATGAATACAACAAATGATAATATTGCTATTGCTAAAAATGCTAATTTAGCATCGACATCGGATGGAAGTAAAATATCTACAAATCGCAAAAATAGTAAAAATAAAAGTAAAGGTACATCTGCAAAAGAGACGATGGCGAAGGCAAAAAAAAAACATCGTGCTGGTGCTACACAAAAACGCAAAGAGTCTGGACATCAAGAAATGTTAGAAAAAACGAGTAATACTTCCACCCAAACTGGAGGTGATGACATTGCGAATGATAAGAAAAAAGGAAAGCAATCAAATAATGCACCTGGAGGAGCAACAAAAAGAATGACAAATAATAATAATAATAATATGAATCAGAAAAAACCAATCAAACCGACTCTGGGACAATTTTATTTCAATGCATTGCGTTGACTTTTGTATTTATAAAATAATATTTATATTTATTATTTTTTTTTTATTTATATGCTGAAGTTTGATATGTTTTTCACAATTAATTATCTTAAACTAATAATACGTAAAAAAGACTACATTTTATGATAGGAAATATGAATTTAGTATTTAATCTTTTTACGTCCCCGTCATAATCAGCACCACACAAAATAATAATCTAATTCTTTTTTTTTTTGAATAAAGAAATAAAATGGTCCATCTTCTGCAATAGCATAGACATAGCATTGATCCAAATTATTTTAAAATGATGGTATTCTTTATTACCGATGAACAGAAATGTCCCAAGAATATATATAAGTTTAATAAGAATATTTGTGACTCATTTAGACACTAAAGTTAAAATGTGTCAACAGAACAAACATACATCATACGTACGTATATAATATATATATATAAAGAAACGCGAACTTGTAAAATATTAATAGACACAGATAGATAAGCCTAATTAGTATTAGTTGTTTTGGTTTATTGTATTAATATTGATCGTCGTTCAATATGGGGCGTAGGCAGTTCTTTTCACTTTTATTTCTAATTGTGGTTGCTTTAATTTTAATACCACACGGAGGTTTTGTGGCAGGAAAAAAAAGAAAAAAGAGTGCGAAGCGTACCTCGTCAACGAAAACATATTCATCAGATCATACGGTGAATGGCGGTGGCATCAAAAGAAATGGTCCACCTCCGCCACCACCACCACCACCATCTGAAGCTCCGCCTTCTAGAAGTCAAAGAAAAGGGTCTTCTAATAATATGATGGCAAACGACAGCGGTAATAATATTAATAATAATAATAATTTGAATAATAATATGAACAAAAATATGAATAGTAATAACGATAGGCCTCTTTCAATCACACCAAATTTTATACATTTTGAAGAGAGCCCTGCATGCATACCAGTTGTGCAAACAGTGTCTTTGGAGCATCAATTAACATATGCATTGGGGACTGATTTGAAACTATATACCATTACAAGTGATAATGCTCATTTTCATCCAGCTATGTTTAAACAACAAAGCTTAAGTCCAGGTAAAGCAACAACTTTTCAAGTAATATTTTTACCTAGATCCACAGGTGAAACGGAAGCAACATTGACGTTGAAAACTTCAGATGGTACGTATCGCTTAAATGTCCGTGGGGTGGGAAAACCAAATCCATATGGTTTATCAGCATTTGTTGGTACAAAAATACCAGCTGGTGTACATTACAACCCACCGATACGTATACAGAATAATGGTAACAGTGTACTTAGGGTCAAAGAAGTTTTTACGACGGAAGGGTTTTTGCATTTAACACTCCCAGAGAATGAAGAAAATGGTGGTAAAGATAGCGCAACAGTTTCACAAAAAGCCGGGGCTGGATCACAAGCAAAAGGCAGCGCAGGACAATGGAGTGTCCAAGCAGGTGCTACAAAAGAAATCGTACGGTTGTCATTTAAAAGTCACATATCAGGACGGTATCAAGGTTATGTGCATGTCAAAACAAGTAAAGAAAACATGGTCTTGCCTGTGCAAGTCACCGTTTTAAGTGGTGGAATTCATACAATTCCAGAAAGTTTGGACTATGGGGTAATAACAAGTCCAAATGCTGTTCAAGTGAAAAGTATTTCCATGATGAATACAGGGGCAGAGCCTGTGTCAATTGTCGGTGCGTTTTTATCGACGATTCACCATAAAAGTAGTAGTGGACGTCGTGGATCTAGTGGGAAAAAACAATCAAGAGGATGGAAAAAATCAAATACAAAATTAATATTTGTTGAAAATTCGGTATTACCAGTTGGAAAAGAAATAACGAATGTCGTTTCATTATCTATTAAAGGGAAGGAGGAAGGCGTATATTCTGGAAATGTAATTATAATGACCAATGATACAAACCCAGCACAGGCTCGTGTGGAAGTTGGATATAAAGTAAGAATTTTGCATGGTGGAATATCCGTACCTGGTGGCCATAATAATTTTGGGTTGCTTGGATGGCGTAAAGAATATGATCCAAGCTGCATATCAAATCCAAAGGTAGCAGAAGACTTGGGAACTAAAGGTAGTGTTTGTGAGGAAGATACTGGGTTTAGAGAAATTACCCATCAATTCAAATTTGTGAACAATTTTAAAGTACCACTCCTGGTTGAGCGTGTATATGTAGAAAGTAACAAATTTAAAATTATTAATGAGGAAACGTTCAACGGCTTAAAATGGCAAGCAGGTAAATATTCCCCAGAAATGAAAATTAAATATCGTACGAATGAAACTGGCGGAAATCTATTTACAACGTTGATGCATCTAGAAACAAATGTTTCTACATTGTCTATTCCGATCAATGTTTATCATGGACAGCTAAATGTTTCTTACTCCGTTCTTGCAGATGATGGTTTATTTGGACGCCATACGCAGTTTTCAGCAACTACCAAACATTTAAATTGTTTCAAAGGTGTTGCAGAGAATTTCAAACGATGTCAAAATGATAATGATGATGCAAATGTTGAAGAGCGGATTACAGCAAATTTAGGTACATTCTCGCAAAATTCATCCCGTTTCACGCTCTTAAAATTGACCAATTACAATCCTGTACCCATTCTAGTAAATGATATAGTTTCGCACAGTGAGAATATGGATTTAGCATATATTGGATCATACGACACTGTGTCAATTGCAACTATGTTAAACAAAGAAGAGTTAAATCATGAAGGACTTGAAGTGTCATCTTCAAAGCCATACTCAGATGGGAAATATGGGGTAAAAACACCCAATAAAAAAACCAGATATAGAGAGAGTGTCAAAGACAAGGAAAAAAGGTGGAGAATAAGTGACCGAATTGCTGCCAAAGACTCAGCAATACGTACTGCATGCAACGCTTGGCAATGTACAGAAGACGAATTTGCTCGTGTTTATGAACTGAATCAATATGGCGTGAGTGATCGGTGGCATCATGCTATTAATAGAATGATGACTGATAGGTGCAAACAAGCTCGTGGAGAATGGGCATGGACGTGCGAACAGCCAGCAACCTTGAACATGAGCAAAGATATCAATCGTCGATTGAATTTTGAAGAATTGCATCATTTAATTGGTTCTTTAAGATCGAATCCTGAAACGTTGTTTTTATTTTCACGTCGAAATTTATCATGGTACGAAAGACTACCGTTTGGTAGGACGGCAAGACACAATGAGGCAGACATTGAAGATGCTCTTATTGTCAAACCATTGATGACGTCGTTGTATGTAATACGAACTACAAGCCCGTCTCTTGGTGAAGGTGTGAAAAGGAAGCAAAGAAATTTACTTAATATTGAAACATCCATCCATCAAAAGGTTATCATGGAATTTAATTATAACATAAAGAAAGGTGATTTGCGAATCATGCCGTCAAATCATCATTTTGAAAGCGCTGGTGAAAAAGTACTTACACTAACAGTGGCAAATACCTTCCCCGACAAGATTGATCCTGAAATTTCGCTTTATGATCCAACAGGTCATTTTCGTATTGTTGAATCGGCTAGGGGTCCTATAAATACTGTAGGGAAAAATGGTTTTGAATTTCTTGCATATGTTGAATTCAATCCTTTAAGAGGATGCTTGAATTACATGTACGATGAAGAGACTGATGTGAATTTAGCAGAGATGATGCATCAAGGTGCAAGTTTTGGTTCCATAAGTGGCGTAGGGAGCCCGTGGTGTTCGTTGTTACCTCCGGTAGCATCGTTAATGGATCAATTTATTGATGAAGGACCTGTACACGAGTTTGAATACGGGCTGTGGTTTATTTGGAGCGCGAAAATTTTAAAGCGTGTTGACAATTCATTTTGGAGTACGTTGAGTGCTGAAGCACATATTACGGTGTCTACCAAATTAGGTTACAGTAACACGGTTCATCTTGTTGGAGACGCACCAAAGATAAATTTAATCCATAAGGGCTATCTTAATTTTGGCTCTGTTGGAATATCTCAAACCCAAGAATTAATGGTGGAGCTTTTTAATCCAACAGAGCATACGGTAGAGGTTGAAATTGTTGGTGGCATTCCTGCTGGCTCTGATTGCGGTAATTACATTGAAGAGAAATTAGAAAGTTTTGATGGTGATGCAAATGGAACAGATTGGTTGGAAGCTGCTAAACATGCCGTTGAAATTAAATGCAGCAAGCAAATGTTTGATTTAAACGACAATGATCATGTACAACCAGTATTAAGTGATCATGCACACAGCATTAAAAAAGGAATCGGCATTTTCCGATTAAATACAAAAATTCGGTCAATGAAACTAGGCCCATTGCAAAAAGGAGAACTTGGTCCGGTGATTTTCAAACCAAAAAGGCAAGGCGAGTACAAATCCACTGTCTACGTAAGAAGTCTACTAGGTGGATTGGAGGCTGTAACTTTAGTAGGCCGTGGAAACATTGGACGATTAGCATTTATTGCATCTTCTGATTTACCCGGCCAAGAGCCAGATGGATTAAAGCAGGAATATGATTCTAAGCTTGTAAGAAAGTTTGTTAAATCGAAAAAATGGGATGAAGAATCAGCCTCTTTGTCTTCCACACGATCATCAAAAGATAGTAAGAAGAAAAGCCGCCCAATAATTTCAGAGCCTAAGGAATTGTCTTTTCAGTATGAATATGATATAAGTCAGGAAGAAGAATATAAACGCCGCAACAATGGAAGCCGCTCAGTACCTGGTATTAACAAAGAGATGTTAATTGTAAACATTGGGGAAATACCAATTAATGTAATGAGTTACAGGCTAGGGAACGGATGTAGCGGCAATGGTTTCTGGTTGAGCGGCTGCAAGAATGGTGTTAAGCAAAAACCGTTTCTTTTGAAACCATATGAGTACCATAGCTTTGATTTATCATTTACAAGTGATTGTGCAGCATCGTTTTCATCTGATTATTTGTACGTCGAAGCGATACTAGGAAATAAATTGAAGAAGAAACGTCATACGATGAAAATGCCAATAAAAGCATCAGTTTCTTCTTCGCTTTTGCCACATTGTGCGAATGCATATGTAGCTTTTGCGTATGGCCCGCCATCCCTTTTTATACAAGGGATACTAATATTTACATTAGCTTGGATCGGTTATGTTCTGTTCCTAGCATTAAATCGATTTAAAAAGGTGTCACAACCATTAATTACAATTCCAGAGATAAAGAAACCAGCAAAAATCCAGCATGAAGTAGAAGAAACAGTAGTTACACCTGTAACGAAAGAAACATCTGTGCAAAAACCTAATGTTGTTAGTAGCAAAACTTTAGCACCAACTGTTGAAACAACCAACGCGTTGCCAGTAAAAGAGGTTGAAGCTATTAAAACAAATCCTGTCAAAGAAAAAAATTCGACAACATTGAAAAAAGTGAAAGAAGAAGTACCTAGCAAAAATGAAATAGATACGGTGAAACCAACAGCTGTGATTATAAAAGAGGAGAAAACAACGAACATTAAGAAAACTGGGTCTTTCTTTGCAAACAGAAAAGAGAATAAAAAACCGAAAACTCCAAGTGTTGGTATGAAAAGAGCTGAGAAAACTGAAACTAAATCTGAGGCAGTGAAAAAGACCAATGAAAAACTTGAGGTTACGAAGGATAACAAAGAGAAGGTGAAGGTACAAGCTGCAGTAAAAGCTGCTGGATCCGATGATCAAACATTGAAAGATGAAGTTCGCAAGTTACGAGAAGAAGCAGCTTTACTTAGGAAAAAGAATGAAGAAGCTGAATTAGAACTACGGAAAAGGAGGGCAGAGGAAAACAAAGCAAGGGCGGCAGAGAAAGCTAAAAAGAAGAAAGAGCGATTAGAACAAAAGCGTCTGAAGAAAAAAACAGAAAAGGCGGAAAAAGCTGCTGCAAAGGCCAAAGCTGCTGCAGAAAAGAAAGTTGCTGCAGAAAAGAAAGTTGCTGCAGAAAAGAAAGCTGCCAATGCAAACAACCCAGTGAGTGTAGGGGGAGATGACAAGCTTTTGAAGCCAGGGTCATTGCAACGTGGAAAAACTGTTCGTCCGCCACCTGGATTTGTGCCTAAAAATGATCCAATCTTGAATACCCAAATCAATAATGCAAATTCCTCGTTAAATTTTAATGGCGGCGGACTTGGAGCAAATGATTATTCTTTCATGAATCCTGTTGGCAATAATGTGAACAACCTAAACGTTGCCGATACATTTGATAATGGCAACATGAATATGAACAATAATACATTGAACTTTGGCATGGATTTGAATAATAACCAAAAAGTAAGAAGTCGTAGTGGTTCAGGCAATAATGGTGTTATTGGACGCCCATCCCCTTCAATCCCCTCACAAAGCAATGATAATATTAATCAACTTAATTTCAATCTTAATGGAAACTCCAGTAGTAGTACTAATACTACATACAATGCTTTTGGTGGGACTTCGTTGTTTGATAATGCTGTTGGTTCTATATCTACGTCCAGCAATGCTTTCGGTGGCGGTTTTGGTGACACATCTTATCTCTCTCCAAATAATTCTGCATTCTCAATGGATTTACCAAATGTAAATGCACTTGGAACTGGGAACAATCATGGTGCATCTAATCAGCTTGCAGTGGATGATGATGATGAAGAAATTTTATTAATGGCTAGTAATCCATCCTTTGGAAATTCATCTTTTGGTGGTTTTGGCAGTGGTAGCTTAGGTGGTGATAATGGAAATAACAGCAATAATACCAGCAATAATACCAGCAATAATCTATCTGGCGATGTCCGAAAAAAGGACAAAAAGAAACCGCCACCTGGATTTAATAATGTAAATGGCAATAAATGGTAAAGAAAAAATATTTTTTTTATATATATGGTGGAAGAGTGTACCATGCATATTGATATGCATAAATAAAAAACACGATTGTACGTATGAAAAGTGTGTATGCATATATATTATATAATGTTATAAAAGCACAATGGCAACGTCTTCGCGGAATATTTTTAATTCTTGCTTTGGCTTTTTACCATGGATTAAAACCTAATTTCTTTTTTTTTTTTCCCTTCTTCTTTTGCTTTTTTATTACCGGCACCGGTTTACGACCCATTTGAACGAACAACACTGGTGCATCTGATCTTCCAATAAATTCATCGGCATACTGAAGCTTACGCATACAAAAACAAAGTTCTGTGTCGTTTTTTTGGCAATTCAGATCGTTAATTGTTTCACTATTAGATCTTGTAAAAAAAGAGTACACTTTGTGTATGTCACACGCATGCTGTTTAAAGTTTGGACGACCTTTATTATAATCCCAATATTGTTCGTCTTCGTGCTCAATTTGAAAGTAAACATTTCGATTACCATTATACGAATCAATAACTTCCCTTGGATTTTTCTTAAACTTGTCCCAAAAGCTATGAAATCTTTCGTCGTCGAAGAATGTTTCTTCAAAATCATAATAATTATCTATTTCACCCCATTCATTACCCTCATACTCTGGATGTTGGGGATGGTATTTGTCATATGACTTTTCCGAAATAAAATGCTCTTCGTCTAAACATTCTTCTAAAACCAATGTATAATCATCAATTTCAGTTTTGGTATAGCATCGTCTAAGATATGGAAATTCCCGACAATCATTTCCCGAAAGAAGTTGATCATCAGTTTCAGTATGCAATTGAAAACAATATTCTTCGACTTTTTGACCAGGAGATACATTTGCTTGAGGAATTTGCAAGATGCATCTAAGCAACCATACAATATCTGAACTTTTTGTTTGTTGAAAATCTATATAGTTAAATCTACCAGCCGACGTTTTATTATTTTTTAACCATGTAAGATGTTCACTGGTAATATTGTCATATTCAACCATATCAAAATTTGAGAAAAAAATTTCGAACTGTAACCAATCGTCTTTTGTAAATGTTTTGGTGGCATCGTCTTGTTCAATTCCAAACATATGACAATAACGTTTTCCCCTCGAAGCTTCATTTTCAAGAACAACATCTTCTTCAACTTCATTCTCTTTTTTTGCTCGTTTAATGTGCTTGGCACTCGTCCCACCAGTGGCACATACTTTCTTCGTCGTTTTCCTTTTTCTACTTCCTCTTTTTTTCGGCATTATTTTGTTTTCTCTTTCGTTGTTTTATAAGTGATTTTATATAATATACCTTTCCGTCTCTTCTTTCTAAACTATACTGTACTACTCGTTTCATGCATGCTACTACTACTACTTCTTTTTTATGATTTTATGCTAATAAATATAATTTTGAATTTTGAATTTTCAACAATTTAAATAATTTAAATTGTGCAATTATTTATAGGCACTACATACCAGGTAAGGAGCATTTTTGGATTAGCATACACAGCAGCTTGATTCATTTTATTTCTTTGGAATTAGTATTCTAATTACCCTTTTGCTTCGTAGTTTGCAGAGGTGCATTATGCATTATAGAGCTTTACTATTAGGATAGCATATTATTCTTGCGATTAAGTATTGAGCATATATTACTTAACACAGGAAGTGTAAAATTATTATATGATATGCATAACTTAGATTTTAACCAT
>MDTB01062019.1_pt1 | contig 12603 bp, 32 predicted proteins | sample 811161 | NCBI WGS metagenome assembly MDTB01 (sample SAMN05326650, study PRJNA326480) | marine metagenome | isolation source: seawater | place: Mediterranean Sea | collected 2009 | reverse complement strand
ATTAATTTCACTTTCGGTCAAATAATGTCCGTTATTTACTTGACAAACCCAAATGAGTATGATACATTATATATGTAATGAGGTGCTGTTGAGGATGATTGAAGTTTTGGGAAACACTGTTCACACCGCGTTTGCGGCAATGTCTGGAGCCCTCGGGCTAGGTTTCCCAAATTATTTTCACTTTTCTGAAAATAATGCTTGACTTTTGGGTTCGCATTTGGTATCTTATATATGTGGTTGGGAGTTGAGAGACCCAATCAAAAGCCTTGAGAGATTTTAGGAGTTAAAATGGCTGTCGATTTTAAAACATTTGTTGCGGTTGCGCCCCACGTTGCGCGGGTCCGCAAACCAATCCTTCTCCGTGGTCGCCACGGTGTTGGTAAGTCTTGCGTCGTCTATCAGACTGCGGCGGCAATGGGTCTTCCCATTGTGGAGCGTCGTGCTTCTCAGATGACCGAGGGTGACTTGGTTGGTCTTCCTGTGATTCAGGGTGAGGTCACCACTTTCAATCCTCCAGACTGGTTCCACCAAGCTTGCAATGAGCCTGTGGCTCTGTTCCTTGACGAAGTTGACCGTGCGACCCCAGAGGTTCGCCAAGGTATCTTCGAGCTTACCGATAGTCGGAAGCTGAACGGTCACGTTCTTCACCCTGATACTCTCATCTTCGCTGCTGTTAACGGTGGTGAGCACGGCGAGCAATATCAGGTCGGTGAGATGGACCCTGCCGAGCTTGACCGTTGGACGGTCTTTGATGTTGAGCCTACTGTTGAAGACTGGCTTGATTGGGCAAAGGGTAACGTCGATGGCGTTGTCTGGGACTTCATCAACCAGAACCGTGGTCACTTGGAACACACTGGTGACTTCGAGCCTAACAAGGTTTACCCAAGTCGTCGTTCTTGGGACCGTTTGAACGAGTGCCTTGTCGGTGCCGGGTTCCTGACCGATGAGAATCGTAAGGAAAACCTTCCTACGGTCTACGAGTTGGGCTGTGCGTTCGTTGGCTTTGAAGCTGCGGTTGCGCTTCGTGACTTCGTTGAGAAGTACGAACGACAGGTAACCATTCAAATGATTCTTGATGAGGGTCAGATTGAGAAGACTGCTGAGTTCGGTATCAATGACCACTCTGCCCTTGTTGAAAAGATGGAGGCTGCTGAAGTCTTCAAGACCGAGTTGACCGAAGAACAGGTTCAGAACCTTGGTCGGTACTTCCTGACGCTGCCAAGTGAGGTGGCTATGAAGCTCTGGACGGTTCTCGGAAACGGTGAACTGAACAACACTGTTGCTCTTCACCAGTGCGTTGTTGACGGGACTCCTGTCAGCGGACACATCGTTGAACTCCTGACCGGCGAAGCTCAGTAGCCGGTCTCTCTCAGGGGAGTGTAGGACTAGGGTGGAAACTTTTGTGAGCCTGCTCCTACACTCCCCGCTCTCTTTTAAATTATTTTTAAAAACGGACAAAAAATGTCCTCAAACCGCTTGACTTTCTCATTATCTTATGATACATTATATATGTGAGTGAGAGAGAGAGTTAGGGAGTTTCCAAAATGCCTTTTGATTTGAATAAACATACTGCTCGGCTGCTTCAGGCAGAGCCTTTCTTTGCGGCGTTGTCTCGCCGGATTGACAAGAAAGCATCGACAGTAGTACCGACCGCTGGTGTCCGTGTCGCAGAGAACGGACATTTCGAGATGGTCTACAATCCTGAGTTCTTTGAAAAGCTGACCGACGTTGAGCGGGCAGGTGTCCTGAAGCATGAGTTCTACCACTTGGTATTTGAGCACGTTACAGGACGCCTGCCCGAAGAGGGTATGACCAAGCTTTGGAACTTCGCCACTGACTTGGCTATCAACTCTAACTTGCGCGGTGAGTTGCCCGAGGGCGGCTTGATTCCCGGTGAGGGTCACTTTGAAGATATGCCAGTTGGTCTGACCGCCGAAGCCTACTTCGGTCTGCTCAAGAAAAAGCAAGAAGAGCAGCAAGAAGAAGAGGGTGAGGGTCAAGAAGGTCAAGGCGGTGAGGGTGACGACAGCGGCGAAAGCAGCGGTCAGCCCGGTGAAGGTGGTGAGGGTGAAGGCTCTGGCGGTGGCGAGGGCAATGAAGAAGGTGAGGGAGAAGGTAACGGTGGTGGTCAGGGTGAGCCTGAGCCATTCGATGACCATAGTGGTTGGGGAGAAGCTGACCAGACTGCCAATGAGATTGCCAAGCAACGTCTAAAGGAAACAATTAAAAAAGCTGCTGAAGAAGCAAGCAAGGCTGGTAACTGGGGTTCGGTTCCCGGTGATACTCGTCGTGAGATTCTTGACCGTCTGACCGCCAAGGTCGATTGGAAGAAAGTCCTTCGATACTTCATCAAGACCAGTCAGAGGGCTAACAAGTCCAGTACTGTCAAGCGTGTCAATCGTCGGTACGCCTATGTTCACCCCGGCAAGAAGGTTAATCGTCAGGCTAAGATTGCTATCTCGATTGACCAGTCGGGTAGTGTTGATGACACAATGCTTGCTATGTTCTTCGCTGAACTAAACAAGCTCGCTGGTCTCGCTGAGTTCACGGTTGTCCCGTTCGACACTCGGGTTGATGAGAGCCTTGTCTACGTCTGGAAGAAGGGCGAGACTCGGAAGCGTGAGCGTGTGATGTGCGGTGGAACCTGCTTCGATGCTCCTACTGAGTTCGTTAACAAGGGTGACTTCGACGGTCACATTGTCCTGACGGACCTGATGGCTCCCAAGCCAAAGAAGAGCCGTTGCCAACGGATGTGGATGACCACTGATTACTACGCCAAGCGTCCCTACTTTGAAACCAACGAGCGCATCGTCGTCGTTGACTAGAAGATGTGCGAGGGAGACAATAAATAAAACAATAAAAAGGTTGCAATCCTCAGCAGACTGTGCTATATTAATATAGTAGTTAAGGACAACCCGAAAGGGAGGGGCAAAGTGAGGGGTGTATAAAGGGGTATAGGGGGGCACCCCCCCCACCCCCCACGGGGGGAGGGCACCCACCGGAATCTATCTCCCCCCCCCCACCTAGACCCCCCGAGCCGCGCTAGGGGCGTTTTCAATACCGCTGAAAAAATTGAGATTTTAAAAAACGTAAAAACGAAAGTACAACATTATGCCGAAGACTTATAAAGTAGAGGTGGTAGACGTAAAGAAAAAATACGCAAGCATCTTGGTTGATGCCGAGAGTGAGAAAGAAGCGATTAATAAAGCCAGACAGCTACGGTGGGATGATTTCGATGAGACCGAATCTTCAACACAGTACGAATGGCGAGCTAAACCAGAGTGGAGCTTTGCAAAGTACTTGGCGTCACTTTTCACATTGGAGGTTAAATGAGATTTAAAATAATTTTGTCAAACAAAGACTTGGCAACAAAAACATCAACGTATGTGGATGCGTATTGTTTTGCAGAGGCGGCATCGCAAGCTTACCTGCTAAAGAATAACCGCAACGCTAAAGCCGAGGGCAGTTGGTGGAAGATTCATTCAGTTGAGGATATGTCTTCAGAAAAACTTACAAAAAAAGAAAAAGCTTGGGGCTGGGGCTGGTCCAGCGAAGGAGAGATGACGTGAAATTGAATAAGAGTGTAATCTGTGCCGATGGGTTCAGGATGTCAGTGCAGGCGCACGGAGGCGGCTACTGTTCGCCGCGTATGAATAATGCAGAGCGGTACGATTCCGTAGAGGTTGGTTTTCCGTCGAAGGTAGAGCCGCTGCTAATGCCGTTCTGTGAAGACCCCGATGAGCCAACAGAAACCGTATACGGCTACGTGCCAAGTCACGTTGTGACTACGGTGATTGCCAAACACGGTGGTATGGTCGAGGGTCAAGTTCCTCCCGGCGTGGCTGAACTTAAAGCTGTGGAGGTTCAATGATAAACGACCGGATTACAGAATTAATTATTAAATATGAATCCGAGGGCTTAGGGGAAGAAGAGACCATTGAATTATTCCAGCATCTTGTCGATACTGGTATGGCTTGGTCGCTTCAGGGCTTTTATGGTCGGCAAGCAATGGCTTTGATTGAGATGGGTTTAGTTACCCGTCCAACTGAGCCAAAAGCAACTAAGGTTATCAAAGAAAATAAAAAGAAACCTAAGCTAAAGCGAGGACGCCGTTCCACAAAGCAAGTTGGCGCGATGGTCGAGATGGCTCAACGTCGTACCAAAGGGCAAGGCATTATCCTTGAACGAGTTGAAGATGTACCTTACAGCGGTCACGAAGATTATCCGATTATATTGAACCATATGAAAGCCAACGGCACTGTCGGACACGGCGTAATAGAATCTGAACATCATAACTTTGTTCTAGTTCAATGGTTTGCCAAGCCATCCGACTATACTATGGAACGCAGCCACTACACAAGACAATGGTATCCCGACAAATGGGTAAAGGTTGTATCGCCCGCCCACCAGAAAAAGAAAGATAGTTAATGAAGCAGAGCCAGAACCTTAAACAAAGAGACGAAGAAATGTGGAATGCCATCACACACGCCATAGCATTAGGCACAACAGGATTAGGATTTTTTGTTACGGACTCCAATGCTGGTCGTCTTCTTTGTTTATCGCTGGCTATTACTTTTCTTTTCTCTGTTCTTTACCACTCTTCAATCCAACCAGAAATAAAATCCCGCTTTAGAATGTTAGATATGGCTTCAATACACCTAACCATTGGTGTAACTGGAGCTTCTTGGTGTTGGATTGTAGGGGCACCTTGGTGGTGGCTGTGCCTTCTGCCTGCACTCGGAGGGTTTATATACACCGTTCTAAGTTATGGAAGCAGAAAATTAGAAAAAAGAATGGTGCCTCTCTGCCTTTTATCAACTTTAGTTTGCATTCCTATCTTTTGTTTAGCCAACCCTGAAGGTTATCAAACCCTAATGTTCTTTTTAGGGCTGTCATTTTACTTTGGTGGACTGTTCTTTTATGTCCTCGACCATCATAAGTGGTATCACACTATCTGGCATTGCTTAGTTTATGTCGGTTCCCTGATTCATATATGGGTATTTTTATAATATGACTGTAATTGAAACCGGACTTATTCTTTTGAAAGGCGACTTAGTGAAGTTCTCTGCTCCAAAAATTTTTTCGGACGCGGAACGCGACTATAAATCCCCCGGTGTTGTCTTAAAATCTTGGGTCGATGAATCTTTCATCGGTCACACTGCTCCAAAAGCAGAGGTTTACTGGAATAATGGAAAAATTTCCGTCGAACATTTTTGTTATCTGGAAAAAATTTCGTTTTGTTCGGCTAAATAAAGCGTTATGAAGATTGGCGACTTGGTAAAATTTGTGGACCACTCTGCAACCGAATACGAAAACCATCAAGCTGGGCTCGTTTTGGAAGTCGATGTAAGTATGTGGGGCGATGAAACCGTGCCCCGTGGCATCAAAGTGCTCTGGGCTCACTGTCCCGATGGTGTTTCTCAAAACATCGAAATAGTTTATGAAGATGAACTTCAAGTTATTTCCGAATCTACGGCGATTTAAGCACTTTATTGTAAACTTTTCTTTACAGTTCGGACAAAATATGTCCGCATAGGGGTTGACTTTCACCTTTCTCCATGCTATATTATACATGTGAGGTTGAGAGATGACTTACCTATTCTTCGTTAACGGAAACTATTGGGATTCAACAAGAAGCCCATCGCAAGCGTTTGCTTGGTTTCGCGACTTCAAAGAGATGGGTCACTCACCGGGGCTTAGATTCGTCCGTGACGGCGATGAAGAGGCTTTCCAATGGTTGGTGCCCGAAGAAGCTCAGGAAGCTCTGGAGGCGGCGTGACAGCCCTTCAAATCGGTGATTTAATGTACTGTACATTTGCAACGGGTGGACCTTGCATATTGGTTGCCCGTGCTCCCCACGGAGATGGGTTCTGGAATATCTTTTGGAAAGGTGGAATCTCTATCATGCACGAACAACATTTGGAGTTGATAAGTGAACGTCGGTGATTTAATAAGAATGCGCGGTGGACTTCCCGCTACCGGAATTGTGATAAAGATGCACCCTGATGATTCTGATAAAAATCGTTCAATGCTTCGCCCTCGGGTTGCTGTGCTCTGGTCTGATGGCGACGGAGCAATTGATTGGGAACCGATGCATTGGCTGGAGGTTGTAAGTGAAAGCTAAATTTAATTTTAAAGAGTTTAAGAAAGTCGTTAAAGAAACTACAACAGAAGAGATGACGCGAATGGAAGCGTGGGAAGCTGTTGTTGCTGCGGGCGTTGATATCCCGTGGGAATCTTTCAAGCGGCTCTGGCTACAATGCAAATAAAATCGGACATTATTTGTCCGCTAAAAGCTTGACAATTATAATATAATGTGGTACATTATATATGTGATTGAGAGTGAGAGTTATGTATTTTAACACAGGTGATTTAGTCAAGTTTATTTCTGCCGCCAATAAAAACACATCTGGCTGGCGAGCCGACCGCAAAGTTGGTCTGGTTGTTGAGCCTTATATGTTGGCTGGCAAGCTTTGGTATTTAGTTCGGTTCGGTGATGTAATCGACCGAGTGTTCGCTAAAGACTTGGAGTTGGTTAATGCAAGTCGGTGATTTGGTCAAAATGCCCAGCGGTCAGTTCTGGTGGAACGGAAGGGCGGGCATCATTTCCGAGACTCGTGATAGCCAGTTTATGGATTGTATGGGCGAGTGGACCACAAAGAAAGAATGCAGGGTAGACTTCGGTGACGGGTTTATCTGGTATCACTCAGCGAATATGGAGCTATTAAATGCAGGTCGGTGATTTGGTTAAGATAGAAAGCTGGTGCAAAAACAAAGGTGCGCTGGCTATTGTCGTTCGCGTTCCACCGTGGAGTGGCGAGGTCTATATCAAATATCTGGACGGTACACAATCCACAAATGCAAGTGGAATGGCAAGAACAAAGAATCTTATTTTAATGAGTAAAGCATGATTACTGGCGATTGGAACAGAACATACTGGCAGCGCGGGACAATTAGGACAACAATTCAAGATGTTCTGGCAGAGCTACAAGACGAGCCTGTTGTTTTACTGAAGCTCGATGGCTTGGCTCATATTCCGAGCGTAATTATTGAAGAGCGCAGAAGGGATGCCGCAGACTTATCTTTTCCGATAATCGTCGTGGAAAAAGATGGGGAGTTCCAATCTATCTTAGATGGACACCATCGACGGCAGAAAGCAATAGATGAAAACAGGACACACATCCTTGCAAAAGTTTTCAGGGGCGAGGTAATCAATGAGAGTCGGTGATTTGGTAAAAGTCAAAACGAAGCACGAAGGCGAAAAGCTTGCTGTTGTCGTTAGCCAGCACTTTAGTCCGATTGGTATAGAGTGGAAAGTCAAGCGGCTTGACTCCAGCTATATGACCCTCTGTTGCCCTTCAGACCTTGAGGTGGTTAGTGAAAGCCGGTGATTTAGTAAAAAACATTTATGATGGTCCTCCGCTTGGTGATAAAAATAGAGTGGGTGTAGTCGTTCGCGTGTTTCCTTGGAAAATGTGGAAGACAGATGAAATGGGTAAGCAAATTGACTGGGATAAAGTTGAGGCTCAACCATTCGCTGAGGTTCTATGGAACGATATGGACTCTGTTCGCAAGGTTCCACAATCGGACTTGGAGGTTGTTCGTGAGGGTCGGTGACTTGATAAGAGATAAAGTGTACGGTGAAGAAGACGAGAGCATCGGTCTCATTGTTGCCATTGACGACCTAAACGAATCAGAGCCATATAAAGTTTTGTGCAATATGGGCAAGGGCTATTACGAAGTGACTTCTTTCCGTAGAGAATATATAGAACTTGAGTGCGAGGTTGTAAGTGCAGCACAAAACAAGCAGAAGAATGAGGGTATTTATAATGACGGCTGTAATGTTCGGTCTGTCAGTACACGCCTTAAAATGTATAGTAATTAAAAAAAGTGCTTGACTTTTTTCTGCTATATGTTATATTGTATACATAAACAACGGAGGTAATATGTCCAATCTTGGCTATGCGTGCATCAATATGCATTTGTCAAATGTTCCTAAGTCACAGCGTGTGACTACTAACCGCTCAATGATTAAGCGCACGTTTGGCGAGCGCGGTGTACCATACGCCTCAGAACTGGCTCTTGCCAACTGTCGCGACTTGCTCACCATCCTCAAGTGGAATCACGCCAACGACATTCATTTCTTTCGCCTGTCTTCAGACTTGTTCCCTTGGTGTTCTGAGTACAACCTCTGTGACTTGCCTGACTTCGATGACATCTGCCTTGCTCTGCAAGAAGCTGGTGACTTCGCGCACGACAACGGTCACCGCATCACAACCCACCCCGGTCCATTCAACGTTCTTGGTTCGCCCAAGCAATCGGTCGTAGACAAGACCATCAAGGAGCTTAATACACACGCCGAAGTTTTCGATATGCTGGGTCTGCCTACCACGCCGTATGCTAAGATTAATATTCACGTTGGCGGCACTTACGGCGGTGACTTTACTGGTACAGCCAAACGCTGGTGCTCCAACTTCCACAAGTTGTCCGAGACCGCTCAGGCTCGCATCACCGTAGAGAACGATGACAAAGCTTCTATGTGGTCCACACAACGTCTGTACGATTACATTCACAAAGAAATACTTATCCCCATCGTACACGACGTACACCACCACAAGTTCTGCCCCGGTGGTCTCACAGACAAGGAAGCTATGACGCTTGCAGCATCAACGTGGTTTGGTGTCAAGCCCGTCATTCATTACTCGCAAGACCGCAGTATCGAGCACGACAATCCCAAGTTGCGCCCACAGGCTCATTCAGACTCCTACTGGACTCCTGTTGACACGCACGGTCTTGACGTTGACGTTATGCTAGAGTGCAAGCACAAAGAGATTGGTCTCTTCAAAATGCGTGAACTTCTAACTGAAGGAAAATAAAATGACTGCTGTGGATAGGATTGAATCCTTGCTACTTATCTTTACAGGACTTGTCGGCGCAAGCCTATGGTACAAGTTCTGGGTGATGCCTCACGACCAGATGAGGTATGAAGTTATGGAGTGTATGGGTGATAGGACGGGTGAAGCTGTTTATCAAGAGTGTCATCAGCAACTAGCCAATGAGAGACGAAGATAGTTTAGAAATAGGCGACCTTGTTTTTGCGTATGCCTATCGTGGACCCGTAAGCTCGGCACTGATTGGAGTTGTTGTAAAGCTCACTCCTGATGTCGCCAGAAGAAAAACTTTTACGATGGTAACTGTGTTCACGTCCAATGGCTTTGAGAGAGTTCCAAAGAATAGTTGTCGAATCATTTCAAAATTAAAAAAACAAAAAGACAACTGAGGTTGTAGTTAGTGTCAGTAAATTACCCCTTGAGGGTCAGACGCTATAAATAAAATTTTATAAGGAACCTACACACTATGACAAATGATAAATTTGAAGCACAAGTTACTTTGATTGTCCCAACGCTGGACGGACAAGCAGTTGAAATTAATTTCACTAAAGACGATATTAAAGAAATCCCCGCCCCGCAGCCTCTGGTCGAAGAAATCAAAAACCTATGCGTACCAGTTGCTACGTCGAAAGACTATAACCTTCTTATTTTAGATTTTTAGATTTGTTTAGCCTCTATTTATGTTAGAGGTACTATTGATGGCTAGAAGAAAAATAAGAACTCCATTAACTGATAACAATCTCCCCTCAAAACTTTATGTTTGCTTTTGTATTGATGCAATGCTGAAAATGATGAAAGGCGATGAGGTTGACGACAAAGTTGTCGAACTGCTCATTCCTTTATTAGAAGAATTGCAAGATGGGCAAGAGATTTTGTCTTGAAGAATATTTATATTTGTGAATATTTTACTTGACAGATAACAAGGTTTGTGTTATCTTTATAATAAGGAGTAAGCTATATGACTGTCGAAGAGTACATTGAAGCAATTAAGTCAGCTACCGATGCAAAAGAAATCTTAGCCCTGTGGAGGCAAGTCGCAAGTGAATCCGAAATGTCGATTCACGATATTGTTAGCGTACACCGTTCCTGTGGCGACATCGTTACTGACGCCGCACTAGAGATTCGCAAAGAAGATAATGAAGCAAGTCCAATCTATAAAATATTCTGATATCAATTTACTATTTTGGCTCGCATATGTTTGTACAGAAAAAACAGAGAGGTCGAACGTGAACTTGTGGAGGGACCAGTATCAAGAGGTCTGTAAGTGGTTGAAAAAAAAGAACTATAAGGTCTACTGCTATACTGATGCTGAGGATTGTGTTTCCTTTACCGGGAAGACAGTGTTTATAAATTCTCGCAATCATCCTGAAACAAAGTATTATACTCTGCTTCACGAATGCGGGCACATCTTGATTGATAACAATGCAGAGCGGTTTGAGAAAGATATGCCGATGTATGCGCGGTCGGGTGACGGTCGTATCGCAAGGAGCAAGGCATACAGGGTCTCTACCATCGCAGAAGAGCTTGAAGCGTGGAAGCGAGGGCGAAGGTTGGCTCAACGACTCAATCATTTCGTTGATGACCAGAAGTATGACAAGCACATTACCGACAATGTGATGAGCTATGTTGAGTGGGCAGCGGAAGGTGGAGGGAACGTATAATGGAAATTGCTTCTTATCTGAATGGCTTTGTTATGGGGTCGTTTACAACATTTTTATTTTTATTACTTATAGCAAATAGCAGAGGTGGTGGACAATGATATTAACAGTCTTCGATACAGAGACTACTGGTTTAAATCCAGATAAACACGAAATCCTTCAGGCTGGTCTGTTATCCCTGATTCTAGACAGGGATGGCAACCATTATATTCTGAAAGAAAAGGAGTATAAGATTAAGCCCGAACGATTAGACTTGGCGAGCCCAAGAGCTTTACAGGTAAATGGATATACCGATTCGGAATGGGAAGGTGCCCCGTCGTTTGAGAGTGTCATAGAAAAGATGCGCCCAATCATTGAAGAATCTGATGTGTTCCTTGGGCAGAACCTTATTTTCGATATGCGGTTTGTAGATGAAATCTGCAAGAGAAAGAATATTGAATGTCCAGAGTTCCCTGCATACATCGACACAAAAGAGATGGCTGATAAGCTAGTCAACGCTGAATGGCTGAAGCGTTCAGGGATGGATTATTTAGTTGAACATTATAATGTAGAAGTCGAGGGTCGAGCACACACAGCGTTGGTTGATTGCTGGCGTACATTTAAGGTGTGGCAAAAATTATTAAAGGACTCTGGAGAAGAGTACTCTTTATTTACCTTTGACAGTCCGTATGATTCTTATCGGAGAAAACAGCGATGAGTTATGATGATTTCCCGATTGGCGCGTTGGTCAAACAAAAGATTTACGATGATAAACATAGATACGGTGTTGTCTTTAAAAAAGTTGAACTTCCGAAGATGCTTTGGATTCACTGGCAATTAAACGAATCTGCACACGCAGTGTCAAACGAAAGTTATTCTGAGGCTGTTATGTTTGACGTGCTGCGTCCAGAAAAGTATTTATCTGTCGTTTCGCTTCCGACTGTAGTGGAGAAATCTGCTTATGATGAAGGGTGACTTAGTACGTTGTCGAGACTATAGAGCATATGAAGTTGATGAGTGGGACCAAGTTGGTCTTGTCGTAGAGTATGATTCGCTTATGAAGACGGTTCACGTCCTTGTGCAAAGTACTGGTGAGGTAAAGAAATACAGAGCCAACCACACAGAGCTTATCAAGAGAGCCCCACAGAATAAAGAAATCTTAAAAAAACTCGCAAAAAAGAAAGAAAGTAGTTGACAAGTGCCATCGCATTTGTTATATTATTAATGTGATGAGAGAGGTGTTATGAACAATATCTATTGCGATATGGACGGCGTTCTTGCTGACTTCCTTACAGGAGCAGTTGAGCGTCTAAACGAGATTCTTGAGAATCCCCCACCCGAATTTGAGGAACAGGCTGTCGCTGTTGCTACGATTCTTGGAAGATGCTATGTTGTCAGGGAGGACTTAGAGAAGTATACTGAAACTTCTTGTGAAGAAGCAAGAAGCTTTATGTACGAAGCCCTTGAAGATGATGTTGAGTTCTGGGCAACCCTCCCTTGGATGCCCGGTGGTCAAGAACTTTGGGAGCACATTCGACAGTTTAACCCTCGAATCCTAACCTCTCCAATGGACAAGCGCGGAAAGCTTGGCTCGTTAGAGGGAAAAAGATTGTGGTTAGAGCGCAATGGGTTACTACCTAATATAAGGGAGCTAATTTTTGAACACGATAAGTTCAATCACGCTCTTGATGAGAATGGCGAGCCCAATATTCTGATTGATGACTTCATGGCGAAGATTGGTCCTTGGCGAGAAGCTGGAGGAATCGGCATTCATCATCCTGATGCTGATGCTCCCCTTGCCATTGCCACCTTGGAGGAACTAAGAAATGCACCCTGTCCCAATTGAACTCGTCATCTCAAAGATGATTAAAGACCGTCAACGTCAAGATATTGACGATAGACCACAAATCGAACTACCACTACCCCTGCCGCCGATTGAAGAACCAAAGCAAGAAGCGGTTTCTGATGAAGATGAGAATCGTGGGGTGATTATTATCGACATATTTGGTGATGATACGGAAGATTCTATCTAACGATAGGGTCTTTCTTAGGTTAGTTCAAGGCTTATTTTTATT